>ERZ1031746.1-NODE-1-length-218260-cov-16.546958_pt1 | contig 218260 bp, 206 predicted proteins | sample MGYA00518171_ERZ1031746 | MGnify/ENA primary metagenome ERZ1031746 (study PRJEB33719, sample SAMN04261238) | wastewater metagenome | biome: rural village; feature: human; material: feces | host: Homo sapiens | place: El Salvador | collected 2013-01-07 ...
CCGGTCCCGTTCCGAACCCGGAAGCTAAGCCCCATCGCGCCGAGAGTACTGCGGGTCCGGCCCGTGGGAGGCCAGGGCGCCGCTGACCGGTGGACGGCACCGAGCCGTATGCTTGAATTGAGAAGGGGGAGGCCTCGCGGCCTCCCCCTTTTTGCGTTTGATAGAGACCTGTAATACAAGAACTCGCCTTCATTTAGCTTGTCTTACTGTTTGGCTGTATTTTGAGCCCTTCTTTTGTATTTGCGCGATAATAACTCCCATTGGCGTTAGGGAGGACTTGATGTTTACCGTTTTTGTCTTGGGCAATATTGCTTCGGGTAAGTCGACTGCCTGCCGCTATCTCGAATCTCATGGCGCCATGCTTATCGATCTGGACGAGCTTGCCAAATCGCTGTATGTGCCAGGCTCCGATATCGTCAATGCCCTCGCGGAAGAATTCGGTTGGGACATTCTGGACGGGGAGGGCGGCATTCGCCGCAATGTCCTCGCTGCTCGAGCTTTCGCTTCTCCTGATACAGTTGCGCGGCTCAATGGCATCGTTCATCCGGTTCTTGTCGAACAGCTGTCACTGAGGATTCTTGATCCGGTCTGCTGCACGGTTTCGTCTCCCCGTTATCCCTTTGCGGTGGTCGAGGTTTCTGCCCCGACTGGTTTTGAGGATGCTTTTGGCCTGGCTGATGAAATTCTGGTTATCAGCGCTCCTTTAGCAGTTCGTCGCGGGCGTGCCATTCATCGTGGTATGGAGCCCACTGATTTTGATGCGCGGTCTGCATGCCAACCTGATGAGACTTCACTTTGCAATCTCGCTACGACGGTAATCGATAATGCGGCGGGCGACAACTCGCTCTTTGAACAACTGGACGCATGGCTTGTGCACCATGGCTTCGGGGATGTAGTGGATAAGGAGGAGGCCGATGTCTAGGACACGTTTCTTTACGTGGTTTCGCGTGGCGCCACTTGCCGTTGTGTTCGTCTTTGGCCTTATTTCGCTCGTCTACTCGTATGCTCCTGCCGCCTTCTTTAAGCCGTTGTATCCGATTGACTACGAGGCGTACGTAAAGCAATCGAGCATTTCGCACAATCTAGATCCGTATCTGGTGTGTGCTGTCATAAAGTCGGAATCGAATTGGGATCCCGAGGCTGAGTCGAATCAGGGCGCTCGGGGGTTGATGCAGCTGATGCCCGAGACTGCCCAGGATATGATTGCCAAGGGTCTTGTCGATGGTAGTGAGTATTCAGCCGACAACCTTAACGATCCCGCTACGAACATTGAGTTTGGCTGTGCGTATCTTTCGTATCTTCTAACGTATTTTAACGGGTCGACTGACAGTGCCATTGCCGCCTATAACGCCGGCATGGGCAATGTCGACGGATGGGCGCAGCAGAGCACGTCGCTTCATAATGCAATCACCTTTCCCGAGACGCAGGCGTATCTGATTCGTGTCAATAATGCCTGGGTTCGCTACAAGACCCTCTATCCCGATCGGTTCGTATAGGACTAGGCCTGCCGCCTGCGTATGCTGCAGATATATGAGTTAGGAGTATCCATGGCGGAATTTGAAGTTGAGCGTGTTGGAGGGGAGCTCAAACGTTTTGGCGTTGAGGGCTCTGAGGTGCCGTTTAAGGTCGTGTCCCCATACGAGCCCGCTGGTTCCCAGCCCAAGGCCATTGAGTCGCTTGTACAGGGCGTGAGGGATGGAGATCGCTATCAGGTTTTGCTGGGCGTGACTGGTTCGGGCAAGACCTTCACGATGGCTAAGACTATTGAGGCCCTGGGGAAGCCGACGCTGGTCATGGCTCCCAATAAAACGCTTGCCGCTCAGCTCGCGAGCGAGCTCAAGGAATTCTTCCCTGACAACGCCGTGGTCTATTTTGTGTCGTACTACGATTACTATCAACCCGAAGCATATGTGCCGCAAAGCGATACGTATATCGAGAAGGATTCCTCGATTAACGAAGAGGTCGAGATGCTGCGACATCAGGCGACCGCATCGCTGCTATCTCGACGCGATGTGATCGTCGTCGCATCGGTCTCGTGTATCTATGGCATTGGCTCTCCCGAGGACTATGCGGGCCTAGCTCCGAATGTCGACAAGAAGGTGCCGCTCGAGCGCGATGACTTTATCCATGCGCTTATCGATATCCAGTACGATCGCAATGACTATGATTTGGCACGTGGCACCTTCCGCGTGCGCGGCGATGTCGTTGACGTGTATCCGCCCTATGCCGAGCATCCGTTGCGGTTTGAGTTCTTTGGCGACGAGGTCGAGCTGATTGCCGAGATCGATGAGGTCACCGGCGAGATGCTGCGTGAGTACGAGGCCATTCCCGTGTGGCCGGCCTCGCACTACGTGACTGAGAAGCCTAAGGTCAAAGCGGCTCTGAAATCAATCAGTGAAGAGTGCGAGAAGCGTGTGGCCGAGCTCAAGGCGACCGACAAGTTGCTCGAGGCGCAGCGTCTGCAGCAACGCACCGATTACGATCTTGAGATGCTCGAGACCATGGGTTTTTGTAACGGTATCGAGAACTACTCGCGTCATCTGGACGGTCGAAAACCGGGCGAGCCGCCGTTTACCCTGATCGATTACTTCCCTAAGGACATGCTCTGCATCATCGACGAGAGCCATGTAACGGTGCCGCAGATCCGCGGCATGCACGAAGGCGACCGTTCGCGTAAGGTGACCTTGGTGGAGCACGGCTTTCGCCTGCCCTCGGCGCTCGATAACCGTCCGCTTCGTTTCGATGAGTTTGAGGCGAGGATTCCCCAGTTCATCTACGTTTCGGCCACGCCGGGCGACTATGAGCTGCGCGTGAGTCAAAACGATGTGGAGCAGATCATTCGTCCGACCGGTCTGCTCGACCCCAAGATCGATGTGCGTCCGGTTCGTGGGCAGATTGACGATCTTGAGGACGAGATTCGCGAGCGCGTTGCCCGCAAGGAGCGCGTGCTGGTGACCACGCTCACCAAGCGCATGGCCGAGGACCTGACCGACCATCTGCTTGATGCCGGCATTAAGGTCAACTACATGCACTCCGATACAGCGACGATGGACCGTGTCGAGATCCTGCGAACGCTGCGTGAGGGAAAGATTGATGTTCTCGTTGGCATCAACCTGCTCCGCGAGGGTCTAGACCTTCCCGAGGTCTCACTGGTGGCAATTCTCGACGCTGACAAGGAAGGCTTCTTGCGTAACCGCCGTTCGCTGATTCAGACGATTGGCCGTGCGGCCCGTAATGCCGACGGCGAGGTCATCATGTATGCAGATGTTGTGACCGATTCGATGAAAGAAGCCATCGAGGAGACGCAGCGCCGTCGCGAGATTCAGATGGCATATAACAAAGAGCATGGCATTGTGCCCAAGACGGTCCGCAAGGCCATTAACGACATTTCGAACTTTATTGCCGAGGCCGAAAAGACCGTGGGCTCGAAGGGGCGCTCGAGAGGCGATTCGCTGGGTCACGGTGCGTTCTATACACCCGACGAAAACGGCGAGGGCGCCGCGCCGGAGACGGTGGCACCCGAGCAGACGCTTGCCGAGCAGCTGGAAGGGTTACCGCATGACGAGCTCGTGCGGATTGTCGAGACCATGGAGGAGGACATGCGTAACGCTTCCGCCGCCATGGACTTTGAGGAGGCAGCACGTCTGCGCGATGCCGTCGTTCAGATTCGGGCGATGCTTGAGGGCGCATCTGAGGACGAAACGATCGAGCGTTTGCGTTCGCAGGCTCGTAAGGGCTCTACCTTTGCTTCGGGCAGAAAACGTCAGGGTGCACGATTCGGGAAGTAGCGAACAGGCCCCGAGTTCCCTGTGGAGCTCGGGGCCTGTGTCGTTCGGACGCGGGAGTTCGTGCACTAGAGGTCTGCTATCAGCGCCTCTGCGCAACGGATGCCGTCGGTGGCGGCACTCATGATGCCGCCGGCATATCCGGCGCCCTCGCCGCAAGGGTAAAGGCCCGGAGTCGACACGGCGTGGCGTGTTCGATCGCGGGTGACGGTGACCGGGGAGCTCGAACGCGTCTCCACGCCAGTGAGGACCGCATCGGGGCGGTCGTAGCCACGCAGTTTCTTACCGAGCAGGGGGATTCCCAAACGAAGCGATTCGACGACATGCTGCGGGAGGGCATCGTCGATCGCCGTCCAGGTCACGCCAAGTGGATAGGTTGGTTTTACCTTTCCGGGTGCAGTGCTGGCGCGCCCCGCAAGGAAATCTCCGACGAGCTGTGCCGGCGCGTTCCAGTTGGAGCCACCCAGGCGATAGGCGGCTCGCTCGCAGGCGCGCTGAAGCTCAATGCCCGCGAGCGGATCATCGCCGGGAAGGTCGTCAGGTGTGACGTTAACGAGTAGGGCGGCATTTGCGTTGCGCCCGTCGCGGGCATTGAGGCTGGCACCGTTGACGCACAGATGACCCTGCTCGGAAGAAGCCGCGACAACCTGTCCGCCAGGGCACATACAAAACGAGAACACGCTGCGGCCGTTGGGGAGATGGGCGACAAGCTTGTAGGGGGCTGCTCCGAGTGCCGGGTGCCCCGCCGAGGGGCCATATTGGGCACAGTCGATGTCGCGCTGTGGATGCTCGATGCGCACACCCATAGCAAAGGTCTTTTGCGCGAGGGCAACGTTATGTTCTTTGAGAAGCTCGAATACGTCGCGGGCGGAATGGCCGCAGGCGAGAATGAGGTGCTTTGTGGCGATTGTCTCGCTTGCGGTTTCTTGGGGCGGCTGGACTTCGACGCCGGTGATGGCGCCAGATTCATCGGTTCGAATATTGACGAGCTTTGTTCGATAGCGGACGGTTCCACCGAGCTGCTCGATGCGCTGGGAAATGTTGGTGACGACGGTGGGGAGGATGTCGGAGCCGATGTGCGGCTTGGCGTCCCACAGGATGTCGCGAGGTGAGCCCGCTTCGACGAAGGTCTCAAGAATCAGTCGATGGGCGGGATTCTTGGTTCCCGTGTTGAGCTTGCCGTCCGAGAAGGTCCCTGCGCCGCCAAGGCCAAATTGGATATTGCTTTCGGGGTCGAGGATACGCTCCTTTAGAAAGAGGCCGATCGCATGCGAGCGGCGAATTGCCGGGTCGCCGCGCTCGATGAGCAGGGGTTTAAGGCCCGCTTCGGCAAGGGTTAGGGCGGCGAAGAGACCGGCGCAACCGGCGCCGACAACGACGGGGCGCTCCTTGGGTGCATTCGGGACAGGGTTGGGGAATGAAGGAGCCTCGCCGTCTACCATGCGGATGCGCGAGCGGTTGCGCTCGGCGACGCGGTCGACCACCTCCTGCTCGAGTCGGGAGCTTGTCAGCTCAACTCGAAAGCTCAAAATAAAATGGACATCTCGCTTTTTACGGGCGTCGATCGACTTGCGATGGAGCTCAATGGCTTTAATCTGGGAATCCTCGCATCGCAGGGCTCGTTTGACGGCGTGTCGACCAATAGCGAGGCAGGCGGTTTCGTCGCCGGCTTCATCGAGTGACGCGTGGACTTGGGTGATTTCGATCATCGAGGTCTCCTTAGATGCAAGAAAGAGGCCGCCCGGTGTCCCAGACGGCCCGAATGCGTTTTGATTATAGACTGCGCGGCTATAGGCTGCTTGCAGCGCGAATACCCGAGATCCAAGCCCACGCAAGGTTGAAACCGCCGCAATCGGCATCGATGTCGAGCGCCTCGCCACAGATATAAAGTGGGGCGCCTGCCGCGTTGCCCACGCAGAGGTTGGGAGCTGAGACGATCTCGATGGGCATGCCGCCGCGCGTGACCTGGGCCGAACGCTCCTCTGTCGTTCCCTCGACGAGCAGCTTAAAGTGCTTGAGGATTGAGACCAGATGGATGACGTCGTGCGACCCGGGGTGGCACCGTTCGAATGCGGTGCAGACAACGTGAGAGAACTGCGGGGCGAGCATGCCGTCGAGCCAGCGGGGGTTGCGGGGCGAAAAGCCGCCGAGCAACTCAACTCGCTGGTTGAGCATATCGAGTAACTCGTCTTTAGAGAGGTCGGGGAAAACATCGAGCAGAATCGTGTCGCCGCGCTGGACGCGACGGGAGAGGTTAAAGGCGGCAACGCCCGAGATACCAAAGGTTCGGAAGAGCACTTCGCCGTCTTCGCGCCAGAGCTTCTCGTGATTGCGGGTGAGCGTCAAACGGGCGCGGACGCGCAGGCCATCCAGTGTCTTGAGCGCAGTCTGGTCGCCGAAAACCGATGCCGACACAGGGCAGAGGACGGGGCGCTGCGGCGTGAGGGAAAGATTGAACGTCTTCGCAATGTCGGCAGGGCTGCCGCCTGTAGCGATAATTACGGCCTTTGCCTGCAGCGTCTTGTTCGTGCGAGGGGTGTCGGCGAGCGCCTTCCGAAGCGAGCGGACCTCCGTTTTTCGGTCGTCGTGCTTTTTTGCCTTGAGTGCTCGCGCGGGACGGTCTATTTGGAGTGCCCAGCCCTCGGGGGCTTTGCATGCCGAGACAACGTTTGCTCCACAGATCAAGGTGATACCCAGGTGATTGCAAGCGTTGAGAAGCGCATCGCGCACCGATTCGGCACGAAGGGAACGCGGATACAGCCGGCCCTCCTCGGAGGTCGTCATGATGCCCAGCGAGGAGAAGAAACTGCCGAGCTCTTGCTCAGGCTGGGGGCCCATGACGGATTCGACGAAAGCGGGGTGGTTGTACCGCTGGAAATCAATTGATTCGTTGGAAAGGTTGCAGCGGCCGTTGCCGGTCGCAAGGAGTTTAAGGCCGCAGGCGACATCGCGCTCAACGATGCAGACGCTTTTGCCAGCGCGTGCGGCCGTAACGGCGGCGGCGAGACCCGAGGCCCCGCCGCCGATTACCAGGACGTCATAGAAGGCGTTCGTGTTCACTTAGGCCTCGTCGGTCTCGTGCGGGGCAATGGCCTCGACGGCAGAGACGGCCTTGGGCAGCATGCCATCGGGCAGCGCGGTCTCGACTTCACCCTTATCGCAGGCCTCGGCGAGTGCCGGATTGATGGGAAGCTGACCCAAGATGTCGAGGTTGTAACGCTCGGCGACTTCGGGGAGTTTGCTCTTACCAAAGACTTCGATCTTCTTGCCGCAGTCGGGGCACTCGATATAGCTCATGTTCTCGACAATGCCCAGAATAGGGACGTTCATCTTCTCGGCCATGTTGACTGCCTTGGCGACGATCATCGAGACCAAGTCTTGCGGGCTCGTGACGATGACGATGCCATCGACGGGCAGCGACTGGAAGACCGTGAGGGCGACGTCGCCCGTTCCCGGAGGCATGTCGACCAGAAGGTAGTCGATGGGGCCCCATGAGGTTTCGCTCCAGAACTGCCTGATGGCACCCGCGATAACCGGACCGCGCCAGAGGACGGGGTCGGTTTCGTTTTGGAGCAGCAGGTTAGAGCTCATAACCTTGACGCCGTGCTCGGAGATTTCGGGCAGCATAAGGTTGCCGAGGGCATGGACGTGACGCCCGCTCATGCCGAACATCTTAGGGATAGAGGGGCCGGTAATGTCGGCATCGAGGACACCGACCTTGTGACCGTGGCGGGAAAGCTCCGTGGCGATGGCGCCGGTGACGAATGACTTGCCGACACCGCCCTTACCGGAAAGCACGGCGATAACGCGCTTGACCTCGGACAGCGTATTCTCCTCAAATTGCGACGGTGACGTTTGCCCGCCGGCTGCCTGTGCGTGCTCGCAACCCATGTTTGACTCCTTTGTATATGTTGGGGCCGGAGCCCCGCGGTGTGACACGAGCGCCATTGTACCCTCGTTTGCGAGCGGGAGTCATTCATGATGCGTGGTAGGCGATCGACGGTATTCGAACGTACGGACCGAGCGTGCAGTCTGCGGCGTCAGACAACGCAAAAGGTCTGCGAATCTTGTATTGCGAACATCTGTGCGCGTGGAGTGCGCTAAACTCATCGTCAGTGTGATTTGAAGTTGTAGGAGGCAAGGAGCTTCCATGTCTGATTCTTCTATCGTTATTCGCGGCGCGCGCGAGCATAACTTGCGCGATATCGATGTTTCCATTCCGCGTGACCAGCTCGTGGTCATAACCGGTCTTTCCGGATCGGGCAAGAGCTCACTGGCGTTCGATACCATCTACGCCGAGGGCCAGCGCCGTTACGTCGAGAGCCTTTCGAGCTATGCGCGTCAGTTTTTGGGCCAGATGGACAAGCCCGATCTGGACTCGATTGACGGCCTGTCGCCGGCCGTGTCGATCGATCAGAAGACGACGTCCAAAAACCCACGCTCGACGGTGGGCACCGTAACCGAGATTTACGACTATCTACGTCTGCTGTTTGCTCGTGTGGGAACACCGCACTGTCCTGAGTGCGGTCGTCTCATTGAGCGTCAGACGACCGATCAGGTCGCCGATAAGGTGCTGGCGGCGGGGGAGGGCCGCCGCGCGTTTGTGTTGGCGCCGGTGGTTCGTGGACGCAAGGGCGAATATGCCAAGCTGTTTGAGGACCTGCGTGCAGAGGGCTTTAGCCGTGTGCGCGTCGACGGCGAGGTGCGTTCGCTTGACGACCCTATCGACCTGGACAAGAAGTTCAAACACGACATTGAGGTCGTGGTCGACCGTATCGTGATTCGAGAGAACTCCCTGGGTCGCATTGCCGAGTCCGTTGAGCAGGCGACGGCACTGGCGCACGGTAACGTGAACGTGTACATGCTGCCCGACCGCGACGCGCCCGAGGGAACCGAGGGCGAGCTGCTGGAGTATTCGCTGGCACTGGCGTGCCCGGAGCACGGGCATTCCATCGACGACCTGCAGCCGCGCGATTTCTCGTTCAACGCGCCCTATGGTGCATGTCCCGAGTGCGATGGCCTGGGCTTTAAAAAGACAGTCGATGCCGAGGCGCTGATTGAAGACCCCTCAAAGTCGATTGCCGACGGAGTCTTTGGCAGCCTGTTCGGCAACTCCAACTATTATCCGCAGATTTTTGCTGCGGTCTGCAAACACTTTAAGGTGAGTGCCGATACGCCATGGGAGGACCTGCCCCCGCGGGTACGCCGTGCGTTTTTGGATGGCATGGGCGACACGAAGATTTCGGTCGACTATCAAAAGCTCGATGGGCGTCGCAGCCAGTGGGACACCAAGTTCTCGGGTGTGCGCAACATCCTGTACGAGCGCTACAGCGAGACGACGAACGAGAACACCAGGGCTCGCTTGGAGAAATACATTCGCGAAGAGCCATGCTCGAGCTGTCACGGTGCTCGCCTGCGTCCCGAGATGCTTGCCGTCACCGTGGGCGGCAAGTCGATTTACGATGTCTGCTGCCTGTCGTGTCGCGAGTCGCTCGAGTTTTTTGAGGGCCTGGAGCTTACCGAGCGTCAGCAGTTTATCGGCGGGCGCATCGTCAAGGAAATCCTGGAGCGCCTGCGTTTTCTGGTCGATGTCGGACTCGACTATCTGACGCTCGATCGCGCCTCGGCGACGCTTTCCGGCGGCGAGGCCCAGCGCATTCGCCTGGCAACGCAGATCGGCGCCGGCCTCATGGGCGTTCTGTACATTCTGGACGAGCCGTCGATCGGCCTTCACCAACGCGATAACGAGCGCCTGATCAAGACGCTCGAGCGCTTGCGCGATATCGGTAATACCGTTATCGTCGTCGAGCACGACGAAGATACCATTCGCGCTGCCGACTACGTGATCGATATGGGTCCCGGTGCGGGCGTTAACGGCGGACACGTGGTCGCCGCGGGAACGCCTGCCGATATCATGGCGTGCCCCGACTCCATGACGGGTGCCTATTTGACCGGCAAGCGGATGATCCGCGTGCCCGATGAGCGCCGCAAGCCCGGCCGCGGCTGTCTTAAGATCACGGGTGCCCGCGCTAACAACCTCAAAAATGTTACCGCCAAGATTGAGTTCGGTACGCTCACGGTCGTTACCGGTGTTTCGGGATCGGGCAAGAGCTCCCTGGTCACCGATACGATTGCGCCCGCGCTTACGAATGCCATCCATCGTTCGACGCGTCCCGTGGGGCCGTACAAGAAGATCGAGGGCATCGAGTGCATCGATAAGGTAATCGATATCGACCAGTCACCGATCGGTCGCACGCCGCGTTCGAACCCTGCGACCTATATTGGCCTGTGGGATGATCTGCGCGCGCTATTTGCAAGCACGCCGGAGTCGAAGGCGCGCGGCTACTCACCGGGACGTTTCTCCTTTAACGTAAGCGGCGGTCGCTGCGAGGCGTGCAAGGGCGATGGCCAGATCAAGATCGAGATGCACTTCCTTCCCGATATCTATGTCCCCTGTGAGGTATGTGGCGGCAAGCGTTATAACCGCGAGACACTCGAGGTTACCTACCGCGGCAAGACAATCTCGGACGTGCTCGACATGAGTGTCACCGAAGCATTGGCTTTCTTTGGGAATATCCCGCAGATTAAGCGCAAACTGCAGACCCTATATGACGTGGGTCTGGGCTATGTGAGCTTGGGCCAGCCCGCTACGACGCTTTCGGGCGGCGAGGCGCAGCGCGTGAAGCTCGCCAAGGAGCTTCATCGTCGTCAGACAGGCAAGACGTTCTACATTTTGGACGAGCCCACAACCGGGCTTCATTTTGAGGATGTTCGCCAGCTGCTCGACGTGTTGCAGCGTCTGGTCGATGCGGGCAACACGGTTCTGGTGATCGAGCACAACCTTGATGTCATCAAGGTTGCCGACCGCCTGATCGATATGGGCCCCGAGGGCGGCAATGGCGGCGGAGCCGTCGTGGTCTCAGGCACGCCGGAGCAAGTCGCGGCATGTTCGCAGAGCTACACGGGCAAGTTCTTGGCGCCGCTGCTCAAGCGTGACCGTGAGCGCCAGGCGCAGCTCGACGCGCAGTAAAGAGACGTTGTAGTACCGACGCGCCACCGATTCCTTTTGATTCGGTGGCGCTTCTGTGTGTCGAGATGGCATATGCGGCGGAATTGGCCCTATACTTAATCCTTGCGTCGCTCTGCGAGGGAAAGGATGTGCCATGGCAAAGGCTGTTAAGACGCCAAAAACCAATGCGATGCGCGAGCTGGAAAGCGCCGGCATCTCCTATGTTCTCCATACGTACGAAGACGATGGCGATGAATCGTCAGGTCTGGGCGTCGCGATTTCCGAGCAGCTTGGCGAGGAGCCCGGTCAGGGATTTAAGACCCTGGTCTGCACGACGCCGTCCAACGACCATGTCGTGTGCTGCATTCCTGTTGCCGACGAGCTCGACCTCAAGGCCGCCGCGCGCGCCGCAGGCGAAAAGTCACTGACCATGATGCATGTCAAAGATTTGCTTGCCGCGACGGGGTATGTCCGTGGCGGTTGCAGCCCGGTCGGTATGAAAAAACGCTTCCGGACGCTGATCGATGAGACATGCGTCCTTTGGGATACCATTTTTATCTCGGGTGGCAAGCGCGGCTATCAGCTTGAGCTTGCTCCCGATGACTTAGTTGCATTTTGCGGGGCGACGGTTGCCCCGATCACGAGAGAGGACTGAGCGATGCCGCAGGAAGAATCAAAGCGCGGAGCTCACTTTGCAAAAGGGTCGGCTCCTCAGACGCCCGCGCCCGGGGCCGCTTCGTTCGATAACGAGATTCGAAACGCCTGGTCCGCTGCCGCTGACCCGGGCGAGACGGCCGTGTACCTGCGTGCTGCCGGTGCCGGCACGGCGCTTCCCCGTACGGTTCTTTCTTCGGCTCGTCCCGATGAGACGGCGGTGTTTTTGGCCGCCGCTCAATCGAGCGCCAGCGTGATGTCGACCGCCTCCGAGGCTCCTCGTGCGCCGCGTCCCGATGAGACGGCGGTGTTTTTGATGGCAGCCCAGGGAAAGAGCACGCCGCAGAGTGCTCCTGCCGCTCGTTTTGCCAAGCCCGCGACTCATGATGATGGCGAACCGCTTCTTTCGGATGACGAATGGATGCCGCTTGGTTCGACCGATCCCGTCGAGGGCGTTGCCATCGACGGTGATGACGACTGGGACCCTCTGTCGTTTTCTGCCCGAACCGCCGCTGCCAAAGAAGTTGACACGGTGTTTGGCAACCATGCCATATTCGAGGATGATGCCGTATCCGGTAATAACGTGCCGAACAGCGATGACGCCGCACCTGCCGATGACGCCGTTTTGGTTGACGATCCCTTTGCGATGACCGGCTCCTTTGCCGTCGTGGACGATTTGCTGCCACAAGATGAGGTTCATGAGGAATCTCGGGACGACGTAGACGATATGGGTTCGTCGGACTACTCCACGGTTGGTCGTTCTGCTGGCCTCATGACCGTGCTGACCATCGTGTCGCGCGTCACCGGGTTTATCCGCACGTGGGCCATGGCGGCCGCCATCGGCATGTCACTGCTCTCGTCCTCCTATCAGGTTGCCAACAACCTGCCCAACATGCTCTACGAGCTCGTGATGGGCGGCATGCTCGTTACGGCGTTTTTGCCGGTGTATATGGGTGTGAGGCGCGAACAGGGCCGCGAGGCATCGAACGAGTATGTCGGCAACCTGCTCGGTATTCTGCTTCTGCTGCTGGGCGGCATCTCGCTGCTGGGCACCGTGTTTGCTCCCGGCTTTATTTGGACGCAGTCGTTCCTTTCGGGCGATGGCGGCAGCATGGATACCGCTGCGTTCATGTTCCGCTTCTTTGCAATCCAAATTCTGTTTTATGGCTTGGGCTCGGTGTTCTCGGGCGTTCTCAACGCACATCGCGACTACTTCTGGTCGACGTTTGCCCCGGTTCTCAACAACGTCATCGTCATCGCCAGCTTTATGGGCTTTGCTCCCGTGTCTGCACAATTTGGCGAGCAGGCCGGTATTATCTTGATCGCAGCCGGTACGACCCTCGGCGTCTTTGTCCAGATGGCCTGCCAGATTCCCGCGCTTGGCAAGCACGGCGTGCATCCTCATATCCATATCGACTTTAAGGACCCCGCGCTGCGGCAGACGATTGCGCTTGGTATCCCGACGCTGCTTGCCACGGTGTGCATGTTTGTCTCGACCTCCATTACCAATGCCGCCGCGCTGGTGGTGCAGCCCGAGACCGGCCCTTCCGTCATCGCATATGCGCGCCTGTGGTACACATTGCCCTATGCGCTGATTGCCGCCTCGCTTTCGACGGCACTCTATACCGAACTCTCTCACGATGCGCAGGAGAAGGACTACGACAGCGTCCGCACGGGCATTTCGCGCGGTGTCGCCCAGATGCTCTTTTTCCTGATTCCGTTTGCGCTGTACCTGATCGCCTTCGCCCGTCCGCTCAACATGATCTACTGCGCCGGCAAGTTCGATGAATCCGGCGTGGCGCTGGTGTCGGAGTTCCTTATCTATCTGGCGCTTTCCCTGCCGCTCTACGGCGTGGTCGTGCTGATGCAGAAGAGCTTCTCGGCCCTGCTCGATATGAAACCGTATAGCCGCTATTGCCTGTACTCCGCTATCGGTCAGGCCGGTTCGGTGCTGCTGTTTGGCGTGGTGCTGGGCTACGGTATGCCGGCTATTGCGCTTTCGTACGTCGTTGACTACGTGGTCTTGGTCGGATGCTCACTGTGGTGGCTGCGCCGTCGTCTGCATGGCCTTCAGGTCAAGTCTATCCTGCGCGGCGGTTTCTTCGGCCTCTTGTTCGGTGGCTTGGGCGCTGCCGCGGGTGCCGGCGTCATGTGGGCACTCGAGCACTTTGTCGGAGTGCTTGGCAGCTCGATCCTCATTACCCTGGGCTACGTTTGTGTTGCAGGCGTCGTCTCGCTTGCTGTAACTTTCGGTCTTGCCTTCGTCTTTAAGATGCCCGAGGTCTCGGCGCTGCTTCGTCGCGAGTAGGTGCGCGTGGCAGGTCACGACAACATTCCAACACTTGCCGAACAGGTTTCGCGCGTTCCCACGCAACCCGGCTGCTATCTTTGGAAAGATGCCAAGGGCGATGTCATCTATGTGGGCAAGGCAAAAAACTTGCGTGCCCGTATGCGTCAATACGTGACGCTGCAGGACGAGCGTCAGAAGATCCCGCTCATGATGCAGCTGGTGGCGAGCTTCGACTATATCGTGGTGGAGACCGAGCACGAGGCACTGGTGCTCGAGCGCAATCTGATTGGCCAGTACCATCCGTACTTTAACGTCGATCTCAAAGATGACAAAAGCTATCCCTTTATCGCCATTACCAAGAGCGACTTGTTTCCGGCTATTAAATACACGCGAGAGCGCCATAAACCGGGAACGCGCTATTTTGGCCCCTATACCGATAGCCGTGCGGCGCGTGAGACCATCGATACGCTACGCAAGGTTATTCCTATTTGCTCGGCATCCTGTGCGGAATGGCGCCGCTGCCGCCGCATCGTCGAATCTCATAAGGGCGAAGAGGACATCGTCAATATGATCTGCGCGCAAAACGGGCGTCCCTGCTTTGACTACCATGTCGGGCGCGGGCCGGGCGCATGCGTCGGCGCGATTTCCCCTGCCGACTATGCCAAGAACGTCAAGCGTGTCGAACGTTTCTTGTCGGGCCATCGCAAGGATGTGGTCGACGAGCTCACGTCCGAGATGACGGAGGCCGCCGAGACGCTTGATTTTGAGCGTGCGGCGCGCGTCAAGCGTCGCCTGGAAGTCATCAGGGGTCTGGACGATCGCCAACAGGTCGTTTTTCCATCAAGCGTCGATATCGACGTCATCGGCTTCTATCGCGAAGAGACTATCTCTGCCGCCTGTGTCTTTGTCGTTCGCGAGGGCCGAACGGTTCGAACTTGTGAGTTCATCCTCGATAAAGGCCTGGATGTCGACGAGGAAGAGCTTCAATCGGGCTTTCTTAAGCGCTATTACGACGAGACGGCTGATATTCCGGCCGAGATCAACCTCTCTGTCGAGCTTGAGGATGCCGAAGCGTTGGGGGAGTGGCTTGCGGGCAAGCGCGAGCGCTCTTGCCATCTCCACAGGCCGCAGCGCGGCGAAAAGCACCGCCTGCTCGATATGGCTTCCAAAAATGCGCGCCATGCCCTCATGCGCTACATGATGCGTACGGGCTATGCTGACGATCGCACCAATCGGGCGCTCCTGGAGCTCGAAAGTGCGCTGGCGCTGCCTGCGCCGCCGTTGCGCATCGAGTGCTTCGATATCTCGACGTTGCACGGCACCTTTACCGTCGCCTCGATGGTGGTATTTACCAACGGCCGTGCCGACAAGGGCCAGTATCGTCGCTTTAAAATTCAGGCCGAATTGGACGAGGCGAACGACTTCGTATCGATGTCCGAGGTTCTGGGGCGCCGCTATGCTCCCGAGCGCATGGCGGACGAGCGCTTTGGCTCGCGCCCCGATTTGCTCGTTGTCGATGGCGGCAAGCCGCAATTGACCGCCGCAATTAAGCAACTTGAGGCGCTCGGCCTCGATATACCAGTTTGTGGCTTGGCAAAGGCCGATGAGGAGGTTTTCGTGCCGTGGGACGAGACTCCCGTCGTGCTGCCGACCGGCTCCGCTTCGCTTTATCTGATCAAGCAGGTTCGCGATGAATCCCATCGATTTGCGATTACGTTCCACCGCGAGTTGCGCGATAAGGCGATGACGGTTTCGGTGCTTGACGACGTTCCGGGCGTGGGACCCACCAGAAAACGTGCCATTATGCGCCATTTTGGCTCGATGAAGCGTTTGCGTGCGGCAAGCGAGCAGGAGATTGCAGAAGTTCGAGGCGTTCCGGCCGATGTCGCCAAAGCGGTCCACGAGGCACTTGTTGCATGGAATGCCGAGCGCACCCAGACATCCGCCAACCGTTCCGAAAACTCAACGCGCTTCTAAACGACTGATATACATGATGGGCCGATTTTCAAGCATTTATTTCGCGGCGATTGCCTGTTGGTTTCGGGTTTTATTAACGCTAAAACGTTTGACTACGACGAAGGAAAAGCCCTGCTATCCTGCGGATTGACGAAGACTGATATCTCACCTCGCCGGAACATACTGTCTACAGCATCGTTTGTCAACGAATTCGGTGAACGGTAGTAAATACCGTCCAAGCGGATGTATGTAACGGTCGCCGAGCGCGACTCCTCAGTTGGGTTTGTCGGTAGGTAAGGTATATGTCGTCCGCAAGTTGCGCGGGGGTGAGTCTAGGAGCTCCCGGGTAAGATTCTCTATTGTTAGGAGAAGACATGGCCATCATCAACAAGGGTATGTCCAGGCGTTCGTTTCTCGGCCTCACCGGCAGCGTCGCTGCTGTCGCCGGCCTTGGTCTCACTGGCTGCGGTGGCAGCTCTAGTGACAAGGGTTCCGCTTCTGGGTCCACCGATTCCGCCAACCGTGGCGGCGGCGTGATCACCGCTGGTTCCGCTTACGCTCCGTCCAGCTTCGACCCCGCCAGCACCGGCTCCGCCGTGGGCCTGGGCGCTAACTGGCACGTCATCGAGGGCCTCTACGGTATCGATTACCACGATTACAGCACGTTCAACGAGCTCGCCACCGATGACCCCAAGTCCGTGGACGACACCACCTTCGAGGTCACCATCCGCAAGGGCGCCAAGTTCTCCGATGGCACCGAGGTCACCGCTGACGACGTCGTCGCCTCCTACACCGCTTGCGCCGCTTCCGCTACCTATGCTCCGTTCTTCAAGCCCTTCGAGTCCATTGAGGCCAAGGACGCCAGCACCGTGACGGTCAAGACCAAGGTCCCCAATTTCTCCCTGCTCAAGGATCGTTTGGCCATCATCCGCGTTACCCCGGCCGCACAGACCGAGGAGGATCGCGCCAAGCAACCGATCGGCTCCGGCCCCTGGATGTACGACTCTATCTCCGATACCGAGATCACCCTGGTTCCTAACCCCGAGTACAACGGTAAGTATGCTGCCGAGGACAAGAAGATCCAGTACAGCATCCTGACCGACCCCACCGCTCGCGTTACCGCGCAGCAGGAGGGCTCCACGCTCGTTATGGAGCTCGTCACCGCCGACGCCGTCGACCAGCTCGAGAGCGCTGGTTGCAAGGTTGACAACGTTCAGGGCTTCGGAACTCGATTCGTTATGTTCAACGTCGCCAAGGAGCCTTGGAACAACGTTAAGGTCCGTCAGGCCGTCATGTATGCGCTCGATACCGAGAAGATGATCAACAACACCTTCGCCGGCCTTGCCACGGCTGCCAGCTGCTACCTGCCCAAGAGCTTCACGAACTACCATGAGGCTTCCACGGTCTACAAGACTGACGCCAAGAAGGCCAAGAAGCTCATTGATGAGTCTGGCATCACCCCGGGCGCCATCACCCTGCGTACCACCGACAACGAGCAGATCAAGGGTATGGCCGCCCAGGTCAAGAACGATCTTGACGCCCTTGGCTTCGATGTGACCATCCAGACCGATACTTCGGCTGCTACCTATGCTGCTATCGATGGCGGCGAGGCCTACGACATCCTTCTCGCTCCTGGCGATCCGTCCTGCTTCGGCGCAGACCCCGACCTGCTGCTCAACTGGTGGTACGGCGACAACGTCTGGATGCAGACCCGTTGCCCGTGGAAGGATTCCGCTGAGTGGGAGAAGCTCCACGGTCTCATGGACGAGGCTCTTGCTGCCGAGGGCGATGCACAGCAGAAGAAGTGGAACGAGTGCTTCGACATCATTGCCGACAACGCCGTCCTTTACCCTGTCGTACACGTCAAGACCGTCTCTGCTTCCTGGAACGATCCGTCCACCGCGCCCAACGGCGAGGCCCTCGATGGCTTCAAGGGCATCGGCACGACGAGCATGTCCTTCAGGGGCGTTGCGACCGTCAAGGCCTAAGACTCATTTGAGTTGAGTGTGGGATGTTGGACATAGGGACGCATCCTCATATGTGAGTCAACGACCCGGGCGACTTCGATGTCGCCCGGGTCTTGTAATGAGTATCTATACTCATATACCAGTTGGTCCTACCGACAAAAGAAAGGGGAGAGAACGTGAATAGCTTTCTACGTTTGATTGGAAGGCGCCTCGTGGCACTGCCAATCATGGCATTGGGCGTCACCGTATTGGTGTTCTTCCTTATGTCGTTCTCCAAGACCGACCCCGCCTATACGGCGTTGGGTGACGGTGCCTCGCCCGAGGCGGTTGCCGAGTACCATGAGAAGTATGGTCTGGACGACCCCTGGCCCGTGCGCTATGTGCGTTACATGGGCGATCTGATCCACGGTGACATGGGCACTTATGGTGCTGCCCGCAACTCCGTTGCCAAGCGCATCTCCACGGCCCTGCCCGTCACGATGCAGCTGACCTTCATCGGTCTTGCCATCGGCGCGGTTGTCTCGTTTTTGCTCGGTGTCATCGCGGCGCTATATCGCGATAAATGGCCGGACCAAGTGATCCGCGTCTTTTCCATCGCCGGCTTGGCAACCCCGTCGTTCTGGCTTGCCGTTCTGTTGATTCTGCTGTTCTCTTCCTACCTTAAGGTGCTCCCGGCGTCTGGTGCCCTTCCTCACTTCACCACCAACCCGGCTGGTTATATGGGGCGCATGATCATGCCCGCCATTGCTCTCGCCTTCCCGCTGACGGGCCAGATGACCCGTATCGTGCGTACCGCCATGGTCGAGGAGCTCGACAAGGATTACGTCCGCATGGCCCGTGGCGCCGGCGTTCCCGAGAAGGTCGTCGTCGGCATTAACGTTTTGCGTAACGCGCTGATCACCCCGGTTACCACCCTCGGTCTTAAGATCGGTTACCTTATGGGCGGTGCTGTCGTCATCGAGGTCATCTTCAACCTCCCCGGCATGGGTACTGCGATCCTGCAGGGCGTTCAGGGCAACGAGGCGAACCTGGTTCAGGGCGTCGTCATCGTCGTTGCTCTTGCCTTCATCATCATCAACATCGTGGTTGACATGCTCTACCTGCTCATCAACCCGCGCATCAGGACGGTGTAGATTATGGTAAAGATTCGAGAGAAGCAAGCCGAGCAGCTCGAAAAGGCTGCCTCCAAGGGGCTCAAGCTCGGTGGCTGGAAGAAGATGACACTGTCTTCTAAGATTGCCGCCGTTGTGCTGGTGCTGGTCGCTCTGACCGCGATTCTGGCGCCCCTTCTTGCCCCCTATAGCCCGGTCGAGATCTTCACGGCTCGCCAGGCTCCCGGCAACGGATTTATCTTCGGTACCGACGATAAGGGTCGCGACATTCTGTCGCGTATGCTCTACGGTGGTCGTTACTCGCTGATTATCGGCTTTGGCGCCACCGCCATGGCTCTGGTCTGCGGCTCGGTCGTGGGCGCCCTCGCGGCAGTTTCGCGCAAGGCGGTCTCCGAGACGATCATGCGTATCCTGGACATCATCATGTCCATCCCGGGCATCGCCCTCGCGGCCGTCTTCGTCTCCATCCTGGGCAACTCCGTGCCGTCGATCATCTTCGCCATCGGCTTTATGTATACTCCGCAGATTGCCCGTATCGTGCGCGCCAACATCGTGTCCGAGTACGGCGAGGACTATGTCCGCGCGGTCATCGTGTCCGGTGCCAAGGCTCCGTGGATTTTGATCAGGCACGTCCTGCGTAACTGCATCGCCCCGATCATGGTCTTCACCGTTACCCTGGTTGCCGACGCCATCATCTTCGAGGCCTCGCTGACCTTCATCGGCGCTGGTATTCAGGAGCCTACCGCTACCTGGGGCAACATCCTCGCCGACGCTCGCGGCGGCGTGCTTGCCGGCCGTTGGTGGCAGGCACTGTTCCCGGGCCTGGCCATCATGATCACCTGCCTGGCGCTCAACATTCTGTCCGAGGGCATTACCGACGCCATGGCCGCCGCTCCCTCCGCCGCCCTGGATCCGACCGACTCCTCCAAGCGCCGCGAGGCCGACCTGCTGGTCTCCGACCCCGTTCGCGCCTACAAGGAGCAGGCTCAGTCCCTGTCCGCCCGTCTTGGCGCTCTGCGTGATGTCGAACTCAAGCGTAACGACCGCCATGTGCCCGATGAGTCCGTTGAACCGATCCTTTCGGTCCGCGATTTCTGCATCCAGTTTGAGCACCACGGTGACATCAACGTCGTCGATCATGTCAACTTTGATGTCCGTCCTGGCCAGACCATGGGCCTGGTCGGTGAGTCCGGCTGCGGTAAGTCCATCACCACGCTGGCCATCATGGGTCTGACCGACGATGACGAGCATCTTTCCGGTGAGGTGCTCTGGGAGGGCCGCGACCTGCTCAAGATGAGCAAGAAGGAGTGGTTCGGCCTGCGCGGTACCGATATCGCCATGGTCTATCAGGACGCCCTGTCCTCGCTCAACCCCTCCATGCTCATTTCCGCCCAGATGAAGCAGCTCACCAAGCGCGGCGGCACCCGTAGCGCCGAGGAACTCCTGGAGCTCGTGGGCCTCGACCCCAAGCGTACGCTCGAGAGCTATCCGCACGAGCTTTCCGGTGGTCAGCGTCAGCGCGTCCTGATCGCTATGGCCCTTACCCGCGACCCCAAGCTGGTCATCTGCGACGAGCCCACGACCGCTCTGGACGTTACCGTCCAGAAGCAGGTCATCAAGCTGCTTAACGACCTTCAGGCCAAGCTCGGCTTTGCCATGATTTTCGTTTCGCACGACCTGGCGCTGGTCGCCGAGGTCGCTCATAACATCACGGTTATGTACGCCGGCCAGGTTATCGAGCAGGCGCCTACCAAAGAGCTGCTCACCAACCCGATTCACGAGTACACCCGCGGCCTTCTGGGTTCCGTCCTGTCCATCGAGAGCGGTTCGGGCCGCCTGCACCAGGTGCCCGGCGCCGTTCCGAGCCCGCGCGATTTCCCCAAGGGCGATCGTTTCGCGCCCCGCTCGAGCCATCCTCGCATTGGCTTGGACACCCGTCCGGTCTTCAAGCGCGTGCCCGGCACCGAGCACTTCTATTCCGAGCTCCCCGACGAGGTGCTCAAGGCAAATGGTTTGACCCCTCACGCGGAGGTGATGTAGATGAGCGAGACCGCAGTCAACGGCGTCGAGCCGATCATCTTCCTTGATGACGTCCACGTCACCTTTAGGACCCGTACCGGTTCGATTCTCCACCCTAACCTGGTTCACGCCGTCCAGGGTGTAACGATTAAGCTCATGCCCGGCCAGACGATCGGCATCGTCGGCGAGTCCGGTTGCGGCAAGTCCACCACCGCCAACGTCATGTGCGGCCTGCAGGCCCCCACGAGCGGCAAGGTCTACTTTAAGGGCAAGGACGTTACCAAACGTACCGCCGAGGACCGTCGCCACATGGGCCGCGTCATCTCGGTCGTGTTCCAGAATCCGGCCACGGCGCTCAACCCCCGCATGGTCGTTCGCGAGCAACTGCTCGACCCCATGCGCGTCCACAACCTGGGTACCGAGGCCGAGCAGGAGAAGCGCGTCAAGGAGCTCTTGGAGCTCACCGGTCTGCCCAGCTCCGCCGCCGAGGTTCTTCCCGGCCAGCTTTCGGGCGGCCAGCGCCAGCGCGTCGCAATTGCCCGTGCCCTGTCGCTGAACCCCGATGCCATCATCGCCGACGAGCCCACCTCGGCTCTGGACGTTTCGGTCCGCGCGCAGATTCTGAACCTGCTGACCGACCTTAAGAAGGAGCTCGGCCTGGCCATGGTGTTCATCAGCCATGACATCCAGACGGTCCGCTATATCTCTGACGACATCATCGTTATGAATGGCGGCAAGATCGTCGAGCAGGGCGAGGCCAAGCAGGTCTTCCAGCACCCTCAGGACCCCTACACCAAGATGCTGCTCGGCGCTGCGCCGTCGCTGCTGCATCCCAAGCTCGGCGAGTAGCCTCGCCTTCCCTCCCGTGCGCCCGGTTCCTTGCCGGGCGCACCTCCGTTGCGATTTCGAAAGGTTGGGTTCACGAGCCATGCCAAGTGCTCAGGAGCTACAACGGCAATTTGGTGAATACCGAGGCGCTATGCCCCGTCCATCGGATTTCGATCTCTTTTGGAAGGACCGCATGGCCGAGGCCGACGCCATCGAGCTCGACTACGCGATTGAGGCGGCTCCGGTTGCGGATTCCGCGACCTGTCGGTTTTTCGACCTCTGGTATACCGGCACGTGTGGTGCACACCTGCATGCCAAGTACCTCAAGCCGGTCTCGGAGGAGCCCATGCCGCTGGTGCTTCAGTTCCATGGATATCCGGGTGCGAGCCGCAGCTGGTTTGAGCAGGCGTCGTTTGTGGGTATGGGCATGGCGCTCATCGCGCTCGATTGTCCTGGCCAAGGAGGCCCCTCCGAGGACGTCGGTGGATTTGAGGGCACGACGGTCGCGGGCCATATCGTCGCCGGTATCGACGGCGACCCGGCCAACCTCTACTATGTCCGCCTACATCAGGATATTCGCATTCTGTGCCGTATCGTTCGCGAGCTCGAGGGCATCGATCTTACCCGCGTGTATGTGAACGGCGCATCGCAGGGCGGCGGTTTGGGTATTGCGACCTGCGCGCTCAATAGCGATTTGGTTGACCGCGCGGCCATCCTCTATCCCTTCTTATCGGACTTTCGCCTGGTTTGGGATCTGGACGCCGACGATATTGCCTATGAGGGTCTGCGCTATTGGTCGCGTTGGTTTGACGAGGACTCGACTCGTATCGAGGAGGCCTATGCCAAGCTGGCGTACTTCGATTCCAAGAATTTCGCCCCCATGGTCAAGTGCCCCGTGCTGTTTGGCACGGGCACGGCCGATATCGTCTGTCCGCCGGCAACGCAGTTTGCGGTGTACAACAACCTGTCCTGCGACAAGCGTCATGAGTTCTTTGAGGGCTTTGGACACGAGGAGATTCAGGGCTTTGATGACATGATCATTCCGTTTTTCTGTGAGGGAGGGGAGGCTCATGTCTAAGTGCGAGAGCAATGTTGACGAGCTGATAGTCCCCGGGCTCGCGGGAATTCCTGGAACGGTTTCGTCAAGGCTCGCAGAATATCGGGACTGGCACGGTGATGTCCAAGCAGATGTTTCTGATTTAGAGACATGCGCTTCGAATCTTGAGATTCAAGGCCTGGCCATTACGGCGATTGATTTTGCCAATCCGTGCGCGCGCTACTCCGAGGTTTCCTTTGAGCTCGGTGACGATGCGGTCCACGCTCGTTTGATTGAGCCTGCTGGTCGTGCCCGAGTATCTGAGCGCGTGCCGCTGTGCCTGATGTTCCACGACATCGATCGGCCTGTGCGCGGCTGGCATCACATGACGAGATTTGCCGCCATGGGGTATGCCGTCCTCGCGCTGGATGACGATGTTGCCGGTGCGGACGACCTGCAGCGGGGGATTGCTTCGCCCGCTTTTGTCGAGCGCGTCCGTTGGGGTTGCGCGATGGCGAAGGTGGCTCGCGATTTTGACGGCATCGACCCAGGCCGCATCTTTGCGTGCGGCGAGGGCCTTGGTGGCGGTGTCGCTTTGGCGGTCTCCGCCTTGGATACGTGTGGCCTTGTCTGCACGGCGGTTGCCAATCCGCTGCCCGGCGGCCTCGAGGTGCTGTCGTCTCGTGTGCGCGGCTCGGTGCTCATGGGCACATCGCTTATGGATGCCATGAGCGATCCCAAGGGCCAGTTTGCCGTATTCAACGGTCTTGAGTGTGACCGAAGGCATATCATCTATGCCAAATACGCTCACGAGCGTATCAATGCGTTCGAAAACGAAGTCGTCGACTTCTTTAACCAAACGTTTTATCCGTGTTCTTTGGCCTAGACGGCCTGGACACTGCCAACAAGAGTGGGCGGCATAGGGCCGCCCGCCAGACAGCTAAGGAGATTCTTGTGGCAACTCAGAAATTCACCGGCGTTATCCCTCCCGTCGTTGTTCCCGATACCGAAGACCACCAGCTCGATGTCGCCTCCTTTGAGCGCAGCATCAACCGCATGATCGATGCCGGCGTCGATGGCCTGTTCTTCCTGGGCTCCTCGGGCGAGGTCGTCTTCTCCACCGACGAGCGTCGCCGTCAGATCATCGCCGAGGCGGTGCGCATCGTCGACCACCGCGTTCCCGTTCTGGTCGGCATCATCGACACCGAGACCGAGCGCATGATCGAGCACGGCAAGGTCGCTCAGGAGCTGGGTGCCGATGCGCTTGTCGCCACCTGCCCGTTCTATGCCCTGCAGGGCATGACCGAGGTCGAGGAGCACTTCCGCATCCTGCACGAGGAGCTCGACCTGCCCATCTTTGCCTATGACATTCCCGTGTGCGTTCACACCAAGCTCCCCTGGAAGCTCCTTGCCAAGCTCGGCGCCGAGGGCGTCCTTGCTGGCGTCAAAGATTCCTCGGGCGATGACATCTCGTTCCGCTACCTCATTCAGGAGAACGAGAAGAACGGCCATCCGATGAGCATCCTTACCGGCCATGAGGTCGTCGTCGACGGTGCCTATCTCGGTGGTGCCGACGGTTCCGTCCCGGGTCTTGCCAACGTTGAGCCCGAGGGCTACGTGCGTCAGTGGAAGGCCGCTCAGGCTGGGGACTGGGCTACCGTCAAGGCCGAGCAGGATCGCCTCAATGAGATTTCGCACATCTGGGATGTCACCTCGGGCGTCCAGGGCTATGCCGGTGGCGTCGGCGCCTTCAAGACCGCTATGAACCTCATGGGCATCTTCGACAGCCCGACCATGCCGCGCCCGGTGAAGGCCATGACCGGTGAGAACGTCGAGGCGATTAGGAAGGTCCTCCAGGACAACGGTCTCCTGTAAAGCTTTCCCAGGCACCCGATCTTGGGGCTCAAGTGGTCGGGCGTGACCCATTAGGTCAACGCCCGACCACTTTCACCCCAACCTCGGGCACCTGGGAAACCTTTATCAACCTGTGGCAATAATTCTGCCCTTATTTCCTGTAGTTGTTTTTTATCTCCGAAGGAGAGCGACATGGAGAACAAGTGCGTCTGCTCTGTCGATATCGGCGGAACTAAGATCGCGACCGCCATTATGGAGTATCCGGCTGACGGCAGCGTGCCCCATCCCGTATTTGAGGCTGAGGTTCCCACCGAGGCCCAAGAGGGCGGCGAGGCCGTCTTCCAGCGTATCGAGGCGTCCATCAAGGCCGCTCTTGAGGCGAATCCCGATGTCGAGGTCCTCGGTGTCGGTATCGGTGCCGCAGGCGTCGTCGATCCCAAGACGGGCGCCATCGCGTATGCCAACGAAATCATGCCCGGCTGGTCCGGCGTTCAGTTGGGGCCGCGCCTGCGCGAGGACCTTGGTCTTCCCGTTGCCGTGGTGGGCGATGTGCAGGCTCATGCGCTGGGCGAGGCCCACTGGGGCGTCGGCAAGGGCAAGTTCTCCGTCTTGTGCCTGGGCATCGGTACGGGCATCGGCGGCGCATATGTCGAGAATGGCCGCGTGATGCAGGGTTTCCATGGTGCTGCCGGCCATATGGGCCACATCGAGTGCTCGGCTGCCGCCGGCATTCCCTGCGCCTGCGGACGTTCCGGTCATCTTGAGTCGGTTGCTTCGGGCACTTCCATTGGTCGTATGTACGATGAGCGCTTTGGCCGTGTCGACCCCAGCCGTCCTTCGGTCGGTCGCGATGTGAACGATCTGTGCCGTGCGGGCGACGCAAAGGCGACCGAGGTCATTCACGATGCCGGCTTTGCGCTGGGTGCCAGCTTAGGCTCGCTCACCAACATTCTGGATCCAGAGGTCATCGTACTTTCGGGAGGTGTGATTCACCAGGGTCCCGATTGGCGCTCACAGACGTGGAAGGATTCGGTGCACGAGGGATACGCCAGCCAGGCGCTCGACCCGCTTCAGGACACGCCGATCCTCATTGGTTCTCTGGAGGGCGACGCGCCGCTCATCGGTGCCGCCGAGCATCTTCTTGCTTCGTTGAAGTAAACATAACTACCAAGTGCGCCTTCTGAGGTGTAATGCCTCAGGAGGCTGTTTTGAGAAAGGTTGAGTCGAACATGACCGTTGATCCTTTGATTCAATCCCTGAAGGGTAAGCTCGTCGTGAGTGTTCAGGCGTATATGGGCGAGCCGCTTCGTACGCCCGAGACCATGGCTCAAATGTCTCGTGCTTGCGAGCTCGGCGGCGCCGCCGCCATTCGCTGCCAGGGCCTTGCCGACATCGCCGCCATTAAGGGTCGCTGTGAGGTTCCTGTTATCGGCCTGTGGAAGGATGGACACGAGGGCGTTTATATCACGCCGACGCTGCGTCACGCTCGCGCCTGCGTTGCTGCGGGTGCCGATATCGTGGCGATCGACGCCACCGATCGTCCGCGCCCCGATGGCAAGTCGGTCGAGGATACCTTCCGCCCGCTGCACGAGGAGGGTGTGCTCCTGATGGCGGATTGTGCCACCATCGAGGACATTCGCCGTGCGGTTGATATGGGCTTCGACCTGGTATCCACCACGCTTTCTCATGGTGTTGCCGCTATCGATTGCACCATGGCCGACGGTCCCGATCTGCCGCTCCTGCGCCAGGCGACCGAGGAGTTTCCCGGCTTTCCCATCATCTGCGAGGGCCGCGTGCATACGCCCGAGGAGGCCCGTGCCGCGATTGATGCAGGCGCCTGGGCCGTTGTCGTGGGCACCGCCATTACGCACCCCACGAGTATTACGAGTTGGTTCAAAGCCGCGCTTGAGGCGTAAGACGGATCTCGTATCCGCTCGGGGCGGTATACTCAATAAAGGCAATTGACCGCGCGGGATCCGGGTTGCTGGGTCCCGCGCTTGTTTTTAGGAGGCAGCACATGCAAAAGGGAGATGCCATGGATGCGGCGGAGCGCTCGGAGCGCATCCCCGATATCGTCATCATCACCGGAATGTCCGGATCGGGCCGCACACAGGCCATGCACGTGTTCGAGGACATGGGCTACTTTTGCATCGACAACTTGCCTCCGCGTCTCATCGCCCAGCTTGCCGAGCTCGTCGGCATCAATACGGGCGTGGGCAGGCATCTTGCCGTCACCTGCGACCTGCGCAGCCAGGGCTTGTTCGATGAGCTGCTCGATGCGGTCGCCGCGCTCGAAGAGCGCGAGATGAGCTGCGACATCGTGTTCCTGGAGGCCTCTGATGAGGTGCTGATTCGTCGCTACAGCGAAAATCGCCGCCGTCATCCCATTGCCAAGCCGGGGGAGACGACGGCCGATGCGATTCAGCGTGAACGTCTGCAGCTGCAGGGTGTGCGCGACCGAGCTGATATGATTATCGACACGAGCCGCCTGCGCACCTCTGCCCTACGCAACAAGCTGCGTATGGCGTTCTCCGAGTTGTCCGACCAGCAGCTCATGGACGTCCACGTGTTCTCGTTTGGCTTTAAGCACGGCATGCCCGTCGAGGCAGACATTATGATCGACGTCCGCTTCCTGCCCAATCCGTTCTACGATCCCGAGATGCGCACGATGACCGGTCTCGATAAGAAAGTCTCCGACTTTGTTCTGGACCATCCCAAGACCCAGGAGTTTTGGAAGGCCTGGACGCAGCTACTCGATACGGTCATGCCCGGCTATATCGCGGAGGGCAAGCCGCAGCTTTCCATTGCCATCGGTTGCACGGGCGGCCAGCACCGCAGCGTTGCCATCGCCGAGGCCACGGCACGTTATTTGGAAGGCGCCCAGTATCACGTGAGCATTTCCCATCGCGACCTGTCGCGCGCCAACACGAAAGCATAGGCCTGCATGTCGTTTACCGCCGAGGTGCGTGACGAGCTCGCGCGCTGCGAACCCGAATGTGAATACTGCGATTTGTCGACGCTTGCCGCCCTGACGCGTGTGAGCGGTACACTTTCGCTGGCCGGCTCCGGGCGGTATCGTTTGACGGTCGCGACCGAGACGGGCGCCGTCGCGCGCACGATGATCACACTGACACATCGCATCCTTAAGCTCAAAACGGAATTCACTGTTCGTAAATCGGTTTTGCACAAGGTCCGTAACTATCTCATTACCCTGCCCGATCAACCCGACCTGGACAAGGCCCTGGTGCTGCTGGGCATTCTCGAGCGCAGGGGAGGGCTCGTCGCTGGTGTTCCCCGCCACATCGTTGCCCGTCCCTGCTGCAGGCTTGCCTACATCCGCGGCGCGCTCATCGCCGGCGGTTTCGTGGCCGATCCCCGCGGCGACTTTCATTTGGAGATCGCGGTGCAGGGTGAGCAGTATGCCCGGGGGATTTGCGATCTATTGGAGCAGATTGGGGTCCATGCGCGCGTTAACGCGCGACGTGGATCCTTTGCCGTCTACATTAAGAGCGCCGAGGAGATCGAGCAGCTCCTAAAGCTGGTCGGCGCCAAGCGCAGCGTTGCCGAGATCGAGGAAGCGCGCGCGGTAAAATTGGTCAAGAACGACGTAAACCGTCGCGTGAATGCCGAGCTGGCCAATCAGACCAGAAGTGCGGGTGCCGCCCAGCATCAGCTTGCGTTGATCGATGAGCTCGAACAGCGGGGTTTGCGCGACACGCTTCCGGACGCCTTGGCGGTCTTTTGCGACCTGCGCGAGCGCTATCCCGATCTGTCGCTGCGTGATTTGGGGGAGATGGCTGACCCTCCCTTGTCGAAGTCGGCCCTCTACCATCGAGTTTTGAGGCTTGAAAAGCTCATTGAAGCGAGCAGGTAGTTTAAAGCGCCTGCTTATATAGGGATTGAACTGCTGTTTTACTCTTTAAAACGTTTTAACGCAAATTTGATTTTCAATTTCGAGCATTCTCGTGAAATTCAAGTCAAAAAAAAGGTATATTAGGCGAGTGGTTAGTTTGTGGGCCTCAACGGCGGGCGCTGTAGCTTGCGGGGGCCTTACGAAAGGAGACACAATGGCAGTAAAGGTTGCTATTAACGGCTTCGGTCGCATCGGTCGTCTGGCTTTCCGTCAGATGTTCGGTCATGAGGGCTCCGAGATCGTCGCTATCAACGACCTCACCTCTCCCGATATGCTCGCTTACCTGCTGAAGTACGACTCCACGCAGGGCAACTACGCTCGCAATCACGAGGTCGTTGCTGGCGAGGATTCCATCACCGTTGACGGCAAGGAGATCAAGATCTACAAGGAGGCCGACGCCAACAACCTGCCTTGGGGCGACCTCGACGTCGACGTCGTTCTCGAGTGCACCGGCTTCTACACCAGCAAGGCTAAGGCCCAGGCCCACATCAACGCTGGCGCCAAGAAGGTCGTCATCTCCGCTCCGGCTGGCAATGATCTGCCCACCATCGTGTACAACGTCAACCACGAGACGCTGACCGCTGAGGACAACATCATCTCCGCTGCTTCCTGCACCACCAACTGCCTCGCCCCGATGGCCAAGGGTCTGAACGACTTCGCTCCCATCGTGTCCGGCATCATGACCACCATTCACGCCTGGACCGGCGACCAGATGCCGCTCGACGGCCCGCAGCGCAAGGGCAACAAGCGTCGTAGCCGTGCCTGCGCCGTTAACATCGTCCCCAACACCACCGGTGCTGCCAAGGCTATCGGCCTGGTTCTCCCCGAGCTCAACGGTAAGCTCATCGGTGCCGCCCAGCGCGTCCCGACGCCGACCGGCTCCATCACCAACCTCTACGCTGTCGTTGACAAGAAGGTCACCGTCGACGAGGTCAACGCCGCTATGAAGGCCTACGCTGCCACCATCTCCGAGACCTTCGGTTACAACGAGGACGACATCGTCTCCACCGACATCATCGGCGAGACCCACGGCTCCATCTTCGACGCCACTCAGACCATGTGCTCCGACCTCGGCAACGGCCAGACCCTCGTTCAGGTCACCTCTTGGTACGACAACGAGAACTCCTACACCTCTCAGATGGTCCGCACCATCAAGTACTTCGAGAAGTTCGTTGCCTAATTTGGCTTTTGCGAATAGCTCGTTGAGCGTCTAAAGAAGGGCGCGGCCTTATAGGGCTTACACCCTAGGGTCGCGCCCTTTTTATAAGAAATCGTCTGCCGTAATGGGAGGCAGACACGTACGAAAGGTAGAAGCAAACATGGCCTTTACCAAGAAGACCGTCCGCGACATCGATGTCGACGGCAAGCGCGTTCTCGTCCGCGTTGACTTTAACGTGCCTATCAAGGATGGCGTCGTTGGCGACACCACCCGCATCAAGGCTGCCCTGCCCACCATCAACTACCTCGTTGAGCACAACGCTCGCGTCATCCTCATGAGCCACCTCGGCCGTCCCGATGGCACCGGCTTCCAGCCTGAGCTCTCCCTTGAGCCCGTCGCCAAGAAGCTCGCTGAGCTCTCTGGCCTCGATGTTGCCTTTGTCGCCGACACCTATGGCGAGAAGGCTGCCGAGGCCGTCGCCGCTGTCGAGCCGGGCAAGGTCCTCGTTCTCGAGAACGTCCGTTTCGACAAGCGTGAGAAGAAGAACGATCCTGAGATCGCCAAGATCCTCGCTTCCTATGGCGACGTTTTCGTCCTCGATGCCTTCGGTACCGCTCACCGCGCCCAGGGTTCCGTCGTGGGCCCCGCCGCTTACCTGCCTGCCGTCGCCGGCTTCCTGCTCGAGAAGGAGGTCGACACGCTGACCGGCATCTTCGCCGAGCCCGAGCGTCCTTTCGTCGCTATCGTCGGCGGTTCCAAGGTTTCCTCCAAGATCGGCGTTCTCGATCACCTCATCGACTCCGCTGACACCCTGATTATCGGTGGCGGTATGGCCTACACCTTCTTCCTGGCTCAGGGCCTGTCCGTTGGTCAGTCCCTCAAGGAAGAGGACTGGGTCGAGCGTGCCGGCGAGATGCTCAAGAAGGCCGAGGAGAAGGGCGTCAAGATCCTGCTCCCCATCGACAACCGCGTTGCCGATCACTTTGGCGAGGACGCTGTCCCCGAGGTTGTCGCTTCCGACGCTATCCCCGACGATCGTGAGGGCATGGACATCGGCCCCAAGACCGAGGAGCTTTACGCCGAGGCCGTCAAGGGCGCCAAGACCGTGTTCTGGAACGGCCCCATGGGCGTCTTCGAGTTCGACAACTTCGCTCACGGCACCCAGGCTATCGCCGAGGCTGTTGCCGAGGCTGACTGCACCTCGATCATCGGCGGTGGCGACTCTGTCGCAGCTGTCAACAAGTTCAACCTGGCCGACAAGATGAGCTGGATCTCCACCGGTGGTGGCGCTTCCATGGAGCTCGTCGAGGGTAAGGCCCTGCCCGGAGTGGAGGCGCTTCTCGATGCCTAATCGCACCCTTCTTATCGCTGGCAACTGGAAGATGAACAACGACGTCGCCGAGGCCGCCAAGCTCGCCGACGAGCTGGCTCAGGCTCTGCCCGAGGTTCCGGCTGGCGTCGAGGTACTCGTCTGCCCTCCGACCATCGACATCACCACGGTTCATGACCGCATTCAGGCTGCCCCCATCGCCCTCGGTGCACAGAATGTGTACTGGGAGGCCAAGGGTGCCTTCACCGGTGAGTCCTCTTGCGACATGCTCAAGTCCGCTGGCTGCACCTACTGCATCATCGGTCACTCTGAGCGTCGCGACTACTTCCACGAGACCGACGAGGACCAGAACAAGAAGGCCAAGGCTCTCGTTGCCGCCGGTCTTGTTCCCGTCTTCTGCTGTGGCGAGTCCCTCGAGGTCCGCGAGGCCGGCACCTATGTCGAGCACGTCGTGAACCAGGTAAAGGCTGGCCTTGCTGGTCTTGAGATCACCTGCCCCAAGCAGATCGTCGTCGCTTACGAGCCCATCTGGGCCATCGGTACCGGCAAGACCGCTACCGCCGAGGACGCTCAGGAGGTCTGCGGCGCTATCCGTGAGACTCTTAAGGAGATGTTCGGCGAGGATCTCGCCGATGGCATCCGTGTTCTCTACGGTGGCTCTGCCAAGCCTGGCAACATCGCCGAGCTCGTCGCCAAGCCCGACGTCGACGGCGCCCTCGTGGGCGGCGCTTCGCTCAAGGCTGCCGACTTTGCCTCTATGGTTGTTAAGGCAGGCGAGTAGGTCATATGGCACAGCGTCATCTTCCTGCACTCCTGATTATCATGGACGGCTGCGGCCTGGCCCCGGACGACGGCGAGAACGCCGTCGCCGCTGCCAAGACGCCTTTCCTCGATAGCCTGTATGAGAAGTATCCCCACACCACGCTCGGCGCTTCGGGCGAGGACGTGGGCCTTCCTGACGGTCAGATGGGCAACTCCGAGGTGGGTCACCTCAACATCGGTGCCGGCCGCATCGTGTTCCAGGAGCTTTCGCGCATCAACAAAGCCATCCAGGACGGATCCATCGCCAAGAACGAGGTTTTCGTCAAGGCTATGGATGATGTCAAGGCCGAGGGCAAGACCCTTCACCTTATGGGCCTTATGAGCCCTGGCGGCGTTCACTCCCACATGAACCACGTCGAGGCTTTGGTCAAAATGGCTGCCCAGCATGGCGTCAAGACCGTTCGCGTCCATGCCTTCATGGACGGCCGTGACGTCGACCCGCAGTCCGGTGCCGGCTACATGAGCGAGTTCTGCGCCTTCCTGGCCAAGATCTCCGAGGAGACCGGTTGCGACGCTCGCGTTGCCACCGTCTCGGGCCGTTATTGGGCCATGGACCGCGATAACCGCTGGGAACGCATTCAGCGCGCCTACGACGTCATGGTCAATGCGTCCGATGCCGATACCGACCCCGTTGCCGGTATCAAGGCCTACTACGAGAAGGATCCGCGCGGCGACGAGTTCGTCGAGCCCTTTGCTGCCCACAATGAGGGCATCCATGAGGGCGACGCGGCTATCTTCTTCAACTTCCGTCCCGACCGCGCCCGTCAGATGACCCGTGTGTTCACGGACAAGGAGTTCGACGGCTTTGAGCGCGAGCAGATCAAGCTTTCGCATTTTGTGACGATGACCGAGTACGATCCGACGTTTGATGTGGAGGTCGCCTTCCCCAAGACGTTCCCCGAGAACGTCCTGGCTGACGTCATCGCCGCCAATGGCCTGAAGCAGTTGCACACCGCCGAGACCGAGAAGTACGCCCACGTGACGTTCTTCCTCAACGGCGGCATCGAGGAGCCCAAGGAGGGCGAGGAGCGCGTGCTCGTCGCTTCCCCCAAGGTTGCTACCTACGATCTGCAGCCCGAGATGAGCGCTCCCGAGGTTACCGAGAAGCTCGTCGCCGCTATTAACGAGGATCGCGCTGATTTCTACATCGTGAACTTCGCGAACTGCGACATGGTTGGCCATACCGGCGTGTTCGATGCTGCCGTCAAGGCTGTCGAGGCCGTTGACGATGCTCTGTCCAAGGTTGTCCCGGCGATTCTCGCCAAGGACGGCTTTGCGCTGATCACCGCCGACCACGGCAACGCCGACCACATGTTTGACATCGCTTCCGACGGTTCCAAGCATCCGTTCACGGCTCACACCACCAACCGTGTGCCGTTCATCATCGTTGATGAGAAGGCCAAGCTCACCGGTATCGAGGACGGCCGTCTTTCCGATATCGCTCCGACCATGCTCACCATGGCCGGTCTTGAGCCTTCCGCCGAGATGACGGGTCGCGTGCTCGCCACCGAGGCCTAATAGAAAACAAATATCGTTTTCTAGCAAGGGGGGTTGTCCACAACCGGGCAACCCCCTTTTTTTGGTATTTCTGCCATTTCCACCTCGTCCCCAAATGGCAGGTGGGGGAGTGTCGGGGGTTGTGGTACAGTACTGGCGTTTGAATTGTTCTATTAAGGAGCTTATCAATGGGTCCGTTCCAGATTCTGCTGTTTGTCGTTTGGGCTGTCTCTGCTGTGGCGCTGACGATTCTCGTCCTGATGCATTCCGGTAAGGGCACCGGCGTTTCGGATATAATCGCTAGCTCGCTGTATAACTCCAGCTCTGCCACGGGCGTCATGGAACAGAACCTCGATCGCTTGACGGTAATTATGGCCGTCGTTTTTGCCGTGTGTGTCGTCCTGTGTATGTTCTTCTTCCCGCAGGGCATCGTCGGCTACTAAGCACGAGTCGCAACAATACTTGAAAGGGTTCCGCAAGTGCGGGACCCTTTTTGTTTACAAATTTGTAACAGAGCCAAAATATCCCCACATACTTCGCCCAACTAAAGAAATTCTCGACCGTTAAACGGAATCAGCGCCAAATCGTGCATAAAATGCGCTAATGTATTGCAAAACGGTGTCCTGTTGTGCATAACCAGCCATAGCAGCGGGCGGCGTTTTGATGGTTCGGATCGGATTGTCTCGACATATGTCCGGCTGAACATTTCTTTGTCCTATCTCATAAGGAGGATGGCATGGCTGATTCTATGTTCCACCAGCCCGTTATGGGTCGTCGCGCCTTTGTTGGCGGCACCCTCGCTGCGAGCTCCATGGCTTTTCTTGCCGCATGCGGCAAGAAGGGTGGCGACGCTTCCGGTTCCGGTTCCGGTTCGACGCTGAACTTCTACATCAACAACCCGGTCTGCATCGAACCCTACAACGTCCAGGAAGATCAGGGCACTCAGGTCGAATACCAGCTGTTTGACGCTCTGACCGAGTACGACTTCGAGAAGGGCGAGATCGTCCCGCTGGCTTGCGAGTCCTTCGAGGCCAACGACGACGCCACCGAGTTCACCTTCAAGCTCAAGAAGGCCAAGTTCCACAACGGCGACGACGTCACCTCCAAGTCCTTCAAGCTTGGCTGGGAGCGTCTGGTCAACACCAAGTCGGCCATCGCTAAAGAGTATGGTCCTTCCGAGATCTCCTATCACCTTTCCATGGTCGAGGGCTATGACGATCTGGTCGCTGGCAATGCTACCGAGCTGACCGGCGTCACCTGCCCCGATGATAAGACCCTCGTCGTTAAGTTGTCCTCTGCTTACGCCGATTTCCCCTTTGTCGCCTCTCATCCGGCTCTGTCCCCGGTTCCCGAGTGCGCCGAGTCCGATGCCAAGTCGTTCTACCTCGCCCCGATCGGCAATGGTCCCTTCCAGATGGACGGCAAGTGGGAGGATGGTCAGGAGATCAACCTCAAGAAGTTCGACGATTACTATGGCGACAAGGCCAAGATCGACGCCATCCACTTCCAGATCATCAAGGACGTTGAGACCGCTTACAAGGAGTTCCAGGCTGGCAACCTCGATGTCTGCGACGTTCCCGTTGCACAGATCAATGCCGCCAAGAAGGATCGTGGCGAGTCCAAGGATGGCTACACCATGGGTGACGGCCAGCATATGCTGCTCGGCGCCGAGCCTGCCACCTACTATCTGGCCTGCAACAACACGGCCGAGCCGTTCAACAACGCCGACCTGCGCAAGGGTATCTCCCTTGCTATCAACCGTGAGGCCATCTGCAAGACCCTCTTCAAGGGTACCCGTACCCCCGCCGACGGCATCGTTCCTCCGGGAATCGCCGGCTACAAAGAGGGCGCTTGGGAGTTTGCTGCCTACGACGTCGACAAGGCTAACGAGTACCTCGATAAGGTTGCTCCTGCTGGCGCCAATGGCGACCGTGGCATTAACGTGACCCTGTCCTACAATCAGGACGGTGGCCACAAGGAGATCATGGAGTCCATTATCGGCGACCTCGCCAAGGTTGGCATTAACGTTACTTCCGATACCCCCGAGTGGTCTGCCCTGCTCGAGCAGTATTCGAACATGAACTATCAGTTTGGTCGTCTGGGTTGGACCGCTGACTATCCGATCATGGACAACTTCCTGTACCCGCTGTTCGATTCCAACTCTCTCGGTGGCGACAACAAATCCGGTTACAATAACCCCGAGTTTGACGCTAAGGTCAATGAGGCTCGCACTACCGTTGATGACAAGGAGCGTATCGCCAAGATGCAGGAGGCCGACGCAATGGTCTCCGCCGACTGCCCGGTCATCCCGGTGATGTTCTATACGCACACCACCGCCGGCTCCGATCGCATCAAGCACCTCTATGTCGATCCGCAGAAGCACGCCGATCTGAGTACCGCTGAGCTCGCCTAAGAGTTTTGCAGCTTCCATGACGGTCAAGTTTTTACGTAGACCTCATGGGAAACATACAGTTCTCCCTAACCTAGGGTAGACTGGCTTGTGGTAATTTTGGGATGCCGGTCTGGCGATCGGCATCCCATTTAGGTTAATCCCTAGATAGGGGAGTGGTATGGGTAAGTACATCGTTAAACGTGTGCTTCAGTTCATCCCGGTATTTTTGGGCGTTACGCTGATTCTGTTCGCCCTCCAGAATATCGTGCCGGGAGATCCGATCAAGCTGATCGGTGGAGACAAGGCTCTGTCCCCCGAGGTGGAGCTTCAGCTTCGCGTCCGCTATCACCTGGTCCAGTCGGACGAGGACGGCAACGCGATCCTTGACGAGAACGGCGACCCCGTTCAAACGTCGCTCGTGGACCGTTACTTGTATTACATGAACGGCCTGCTTCATGGCGATCTGGGCAATTCATATCAGCGCAAGCTGCCGGTTACGGAAATCTTTGCCCAGAAGTATCCGTATACGATCAAACTTGCCGCGTGCGCCATCGTGCTCGAGGCGATTATGGGTATCGGTGCGGGTATCATTTCGGCGGTAAAGCGTTATTCCTTCTGGGATATTTTGGTAACGCTCACCACGTCGATCCTTGTTGCCGTGCCGGCCTTTTGGCTCGGTATGTTGCTGCAGCTGTTCTTTGGCGTCGTTCTCAAGGACGCCACGGGTGGTGCATTCTCCATGCCGATCTCGGGTGCCGGCGGTGCCAGCTCTCAGTATCAGGATTGGATGCACTATGTGCTTCCGACCATTACGCTGGCTTCGGTTTCGACCGCCTATGCCGCCCGCATTATGCGCTCGCAGCTGCTCGACGTCATGAACCAGGATTACATCCGTACGGCAAAGGCCAAGGGACTCTCCAATCGCGCGATCATCGTCAAGCATGCGCTTAAGAATGCACTCATCCCGGTCGTTACCTATATTGGTGTCGACTTTGGCGCCATGCTCTCGGGCGCCATTCTGACCGAGACGGTCTTTAACTGGCCCGGCATCGGTTTTGAGGTCTACCGCGCTATCAGCATGCGCGACTGGCCCGTCGTGATGGGCGGCGTTACGCTCATCGTCGTCGTCGTTATGGTGATTAACCTGCTCGTCGACATCAGCTATGCATTCCTCGACCCGCGCATCCGCCTTGGCGGTCCGTCGGATAAGGCCTAAGGGAGGTACGTCTCATGCAGGAAACTGATTCTCAGTCTCAGGAGCAGGCTACCGCCACCGAGGCCGCGTCTGCTCCCGCTAAGTCCCGCACGCTGTGGGGTGACGCTTTCAAGCGTCTTCGTAAGAACAAGCTCGCCGTCATCGGCGTCTGCTGGATCGTCATCGTCGTTCTCATTGCGCTGACTGCCGATCTGTGGGCCCAGCCTTGGCTCGGTTCTCCGACTGCCTCCGACTCGACCACCATGGCAAAGACCGCGCTTATGGCTCCGTGTGCCGAGCATCCGTTTGGCACCGACGCTCTTGGTCGCGACATTTTGGTCCGTGTTATTTACGGTGCCCGCGTCTCGCTTTCCGTCGGTATCATGGCGACTGCCATCTCGACGGTCATCGGTCTAGTCATGGGCGCCCTCGCTGGTTTCTACGGCGGCGTCTGGGATACGATCATCATGCGCTGTGCGGACATCTTCCTGGCGTTCCCGTACGTGCTGTTCGTCGTCGCCATGATCGCCGTTATCGGCCGTGGCCTTCAGAACGTCTTTATCGCCATCGGTATTCTCGGCTGGCCTTCGATTGCGCGTGTCTTCCGCTCTGCAATTTTGACGGTCAAGGAAAACGACTATGTTGACGCTGCGCGCGCAATGGGCGCATCGGACGCCCGTATCGTCATGCGTCACATCTTCCCGAACTCCGTTGCCTCCATCGTGGTCTACGCGACCATGAATATCGGTGGTGCCATTCTGACCGAGTCCGCTCTGTCCTACCTTGGAATGGGCGTTATTCCGCCTACGCCTTCTTGGGGCTCGATGATTCAGGACGGTCAGCAATATCTGATGACCGCCCCCTGGATGATGATCATGCCCGGTCTGGCAATTCTTACGACGGTGCTCGCCTTCACCCTGCTGGGTGACGGTCTGCGCGACGCCCTCGACGTCAAGATGAAGGACGCATAAGGATGAAGAAGAACAAGAACTATGTGGACCTGAAGGACCAGCCGGTTCCCGAGGGTCAGCATCTGCTCGAGGTCGACGACCTCAAGATGTATTTTCATACCGAGGATGGCGTCGTTCGCGCTGTCGACGGTGTGTCCTACACGCTCGATCGCGGCGAGAACCTGGGTGTCGTCGGTGAGTCCGGCTCCGGTAAGTCCGTGACCGCCATGACCATCATGGGCCTTATCTCGATGCCTCCGGGAAAGATCGAGGGCGGTGACGTTCGCTATCGCGGTCGCTCCATCCTCGAGATGACCGAGGAAGAGATGCAGCACATTCGCGGCAACGATATCGCGATGATCTTCCAAGATCCCATGACTTCCTTGAACCCGGTCTATAAGATCGGCAAGCAGGTGGGCGAGGGCCTTCGTCTGCACCGTGGCTACTCCAAGCAGGAGGCACTCAAGCGCGCCACCGAGCTTTTGGACCTCGTTGGCATTCCCGAGCCCGAGAAGCGCGTCAATGAGTATCCGCACCAGTTCTCTGGTGGCATGCGTCAGCGCGTCATGATCGCCATGGCCCTTGCCTGCGACCCCGATATTCTGATTGCCGACGAACCCACGACTGCCCTGGACGTTACCATTCAGGCTCAGATTATTGAACTTATGCAGGAAATGCAGAAGAAGAACGGTAACGCCATCATCATGATTACCCATGACCTGGGCGTTGTCGCCGATATGGCCGACAAAATCATGGTTATGTACGCCGGCCGTCCCGTCGAGTTCGGTACTGCTGAGGAAATCTTCTACGAGAGCCGTCATCCCTACACCTGGGGCCTAATCCGCTCCATCCCGGAGCAGGCTATCGATGAGAAGAAGCCGCTGACGCCGATTCACGGCAACCCGCCTTCGCTCATGAACCTGCCCGAGGGTTGTGTGTTCTCGCCTCGTTGTCCCTATGCGACCGATAAGTGCCGCAAGCAGCGCCCCGAGCGTGTTGTCGTCGAGTCCGGTCACTATTCTGCGTGCCACTACGCCGGCGACCCCGAGTTCCTCAAGAACGCTCCTGAGACGTCCCGTACGCGCAGGGATTTCAAGAAGGGAGGCGAGGCGTAAATGGCAGACAATAACAAGCGCACTCCGCTGCTGAAGGTCGAGCACCTCTCTAAGGAGTTCCCTGCAGAGTCCGGCATGTTCGCCAAGCGTTTTTCCAAGCGCGTCGTCTCTGCTGTAAATGACATCTCTTTTGAGATTTATCCTGGCGAGACCTTTGGTCTGGTTGGCGAGTCTGGTTGCGGTAAGTCCACGACGGGCCGCACCATCATGCGCTTGACCAAGCCGACCGCTGGTAAGGTGTTTTTCCAGGGCAAAGATGTTGCCGAGATGAGCAAGCATGAGATCAAGGACATGCGTCGTGAGATGCAGTTTATTTTCCAGGATCCGTATGCTTCGCTCAACCCTCGTATGACTATCGGCGAGATCGTCTCCGAGCCCATGACCATTCACGGCGTGGGAACCAAGGAGGAGCGCATTGAGCGTGTCCGCGAGCTTCTCGACGTTGTCGGACTGAACCCCGAGCACATCAACCGCTATCCTCATGAGTTCTCCGGCGGTCAGCGTCAGCGCGTCGGCATTGCCCGCGCATTTGCGCTGAAGCCCAAGCTGATTATCTGCGACGAGCCGGTTTCCGCTCTGGATGTATCCATTCAGGCCCAAGTTTTGAATCTGCTCAAGGAGCTGCAGGACAAGTTTGGCACGGCGTATCTGTTTATCGCCCACGACCTGTCCGTCGTGCAGCACATCTCCGATCGCGTTGCCGTTATGTATCTGGGTAAGATGGTCGAGGTCTCGGACTGGAAGACGCTCTACAGCGAGCCTCACCATCCGTACACGCAGTCGCTGTTGTCTGCCGTGCCGGTTCCCGATCCCGATATCCAGAAGACTCGCAAGCGCATTATCCTCGCTGGCGATCCGCCGTCGCCGCTGGATCCGCCGACCGGCTGCCGTTTCCACACGCGCTGCCCGATCGCGCAGGGTATCTGCTCCGAGAAGCTTCCCGAGTTTAAGGAAGTTGCCCCGGGCCACTGCTGCGCGTGCCACTTCGCGGAGCCGTTCCCGATCAAGGAATCGCACATCGACCTGTAGTCGGTTGTTTGTCCGGGCCCGCCCTGGTGTTACTTTTCAGAACGTCCTCGGACATGCAAGAAACCCCCGCTGCGCACTTCGTGCGGCGGGGGTTTCTTGCGTCCTGCGGAATGTTCTGAAAAGTAACACCAGGGTGGGCCCTGCAGTAACTCGGCAGGGGAGTGCGATTCCTCGATCGCTCACTTAATCTAATGGGAAAGATAGCGAGGCCGGAGCTTTGGCTCCGGCCTCCTTATATAAGGGCTCGGCAAAGCCGAGCCACCAAATTTATATCAGCCCCCAGAACATGTTTGAGAACTGTGCATGGAGTACGTACTCCTAGGACCAAGACGAGGTTGCTTTCCAACGCATTCCGCAGGGCGCGGCATTATTTTGTAGCGCGAAGCGCGGATCAAAATTATGCCGCATGCCCGAGGACGCGTTGGAAAGCAACCTCGTCTTGGTCCGGACAGACCCATTTACCTGCGCATTTACAAATTCGTAAACTTTTTTGAAAAAAGTGCTTGCACAGTTCTCGAATCATAGGTTATTATCTTCCTCGTTGAACGCGCGGGTCCAACAAAACGAATCGCGAATCAACAACATAGCATGTCGGAGTGGCGGAATTGGCAGACGCGCTAGCTTGAGGTGCTAGTGACCGCTTTTTGGTCATGCGGGTTCAAGTCCCGCCTCCGACACCATCGCATTTATGAAGCCTCTTCGGAGGCTTTTTTGTTACCGATAGACGGTGAGGTTCACGATGGAAACGCTTGAGCGCAACGAGTGGGCAGACGTTGCCCAATTGGTCGAGATTACGAGCGATGCTGTCATTGTCTGTGAGCTTGACGGAACCATTTTGCATGTAAATAATCGTTTGCTCGACTTGATGTGCGAGGAGCGTTCCGATGTGATCAACGGAGATGTTAAAGACCTCCTGTACTCGTCGGCATTTGAACGCGCGACAGCGCATCGTCTTCCTTTTGAGACCAATGGAACAAAGAGCGAGTTGATGCTCAAGCTGAGTGACGGCTCATTTATTCCCGTCCTGGTTTGCGCCGGCTCGGTTACACCGCCTCGCATCATTGGCCGCCGTGCACCGCGTGTTCTGGTGGCGCTCCATAGCATCGAAGAACAGTATTCGCACGACCGCCAGCTCAAGCGTGCGTTATCGGAACTTAGAGTGGCGAATAAGCGCCTCTCGGGCACGCTCTCGGTCATTATGAGCACGGTGGGCTCCGATGAGCTGCCTAGTTTGTTAGATACCGTTTTGAACCAGCTCGTAGGAACCCTCGATGCCTCGGGCGCTGCCATTTATTTTTCTGAGAGCGGCGGTTTTAAGCTTCGCGGTGTTTCCAAGGAGCTGCATGACAGCTACCTGCCCGAGTTTTTGCCGTATGGCGCCGGCATTCCGACGTATGTTCTTCGCGAGTCGCGTGCCTGTCGCTTGTCGATTCAACAGGACCTTGAGGGCGATAGGGCCGCCTCCGGTATGTTCATGGACCTGGACAATCGTTCTAAGCACCTGTTGCGCGTGCAGGATATGCCTCCGTACCGCAGTGAGATCTGTCTTCCCGTGTTTTACGGTACGCAGATCCTTGGCGTGCTGGAAGTTGGTTGGAAACGCCCCCAGGCACCGCTCGCCTATGACGTTAATGTGCTCGAGGTTATTTGCGATTACCTGTCTATCCAGCTGGTCGGCATGGCATCGAGCCTTCGCTCTCGTCGCACGGCCGAGCTTGGCCGCTCGCTCAATGTCTTGCGTGACGAGTTGTTTACCTTTCTAGACGATCCCGCCGCGGCTACCCAGGCGGTATCGTCCGAGATCTGCAATATGCTCAACTGCCATTGTTGTCCTGTTGAGTATGACGCCAGTCTGGATTCCTACGTCATAGATTTTGAAGGCGGCAGTCGCGTTGCTTTGCCGGACGATCCCGAGAAGCTGTTCTTTTCCACGATGGCGCCAGCGGCACGTCTGGGGGCTGGCCCTGATGGCTTTGAGGCATCTGTTTTGGGCGGCACGAGTGCCGGGGACCTTAAACACGTCCGTATAACGCGCGTTGACGAATCGATGCCTATGGGAGGCTGGCTTAGGGCGCATGGCCTGCCTTGTCAAGGTCTCTACGTCGACACCGGCATCGAGGCGGGGCGTCCGCGCTCTGAGGGTGATGGCAAGCACAGTAACGACGCGATTGTTCCTGTTTCTGTTACGAAGAGCCCGACGACGCGCGCGCTGCTGCTTCGTGATGGTAGCCAAGAGCCGATTGATGACCTTGAATACGACTACTTGGTACACTTGGCGCATGACTTTGAACTGATCTACGAAGGCGAATCTCAAAAGCGCGAGGAGCGCCATATCGCTCAGACCCTCCAGATCGGCATGAGAAATTCCCTGGGGGATGTTCCGGGTATCGCAACCGATTCGGTGTACCTGTCGGCCACGAACTCGGCGTTGGTCGGCGGCGATTTCTATACGCTCATCCGTCTTCCCGACGACTGCGCCGTCATGATTCTGGGTGATGTGTCTGGCAAAGGCATTGAGGCCGCATCGATGTCCGCGCTCGTCAAGACGGCCCTGACGGCCTATGCCTGGGAGGGCGCTGGACCGACCCGCATGGCACGCTCCCTTAACAGCATGCTCATGGGCTTTTCGAGGGTCGAGACGTTTGTGACGGCGTTTATCGCCAAGATCGATCTTAAAGCGGGTCGCGCTACCTATTGCTCTGCGGGACATCCTCCCACTATGGTCATTAGGCCGTCGTCGACGCCGCTTGGTGGCGGCGAGACCTGCGGGGGAGAAGTGGAGCTCCTTGGGTGCCAATCGGGCGTGATCGGTGCCTTTGAGAGCATGGTGTACGAGACAGGCGTGTTTACGTTCGCCCCCGGCGACATGCTCTTCATGTATACGGATGGAACGATTGAGGCCCGCGACCGCACCGGAGCGTTCTTTGGCGAGCAGCGCTTGCGTGATCTTCTGCTTTCTGTTTCGGGGGAGGGCGTGTCGGGCATTTGCGGCAAGGTCTTGGGCGAGCTTGACCGATTTACCGAATCGGCGCTGGACGATGACATCGCGCTGGTCTCCCTTGAGTTTTTACGAGGTCGATTGTAGGCCGCGGCGTTTGATGGGCAAAATCTGCGCAGTTGCAGATACGTATGCATCGAGCGAGCTCTTTTGGGGAAGCATGATCGTATGAATGAGTGGAATGACATAGCGGTTTTGACGCCACCAGGCGATATCGACATCGCCACGGTGCCTGCGCTGCGTCGGCGGTTGGATGCTTTGATTGGCCGCGGCGTGCGTCGTGTCGTCTTCAACTGTCAGGCTGTAAGCTTCATCGATTCGACGGGTTTGGCTTTTTTGCTTACACGCGCTCGTGAGCTCATGAGACGAGAAGGCCTGCTTTCGCTCGTCAATGCATCAGATGAAGTTGTTCGCTTTTTGAAGATTGCTCGTCTTGTCGATATCCTTCATGTCGCAGGGCCGGCGCGGGAGTCTATTCCCGCCATTCCGGTGGGGGAGCTGCCTCGCTGGAGCAAGAGCGTCGAGGTCCGACAGGGTATCGAGAATCTTCCATACTACCGACATCGCATCGCCGAACTCCTTGAATCGCTTCCGTTGCGCCGTGACGAGCGCTACGATGTCGCATTGGCGTCGGGGGAGGCGCTGGGTAATGCCTATGACCATGCGGGCGGTATCGGGTGCATTCTGACGGTTCAGGCCTATGGCGATCGCGTTGTGGTTGAGGTGCTTGATCGAGGTGCCGGCTATTCTATCGATGAAACGAGCGAGCCGGTCGCATCTGAGGAGCGCGGCCGTGGTATCAAGCTTATGCGTATGCTCGTCGATAACGTGGAGGTTGATCGTCGTACGGACGGCGCCGGCACGCGCGTGCAGATGGTGAAGCTGTTTAGCGGAGCGCTGGAATCGCGTGCCTAGCCAATCGCTTTAGCGCGTTTAGCTACTAAGAACATGCGGCAGACAACTTTTTTGAAAAAAGTACTTGCGTCTTTTGGACAACTCGCGTAAATTAATAACCCGCAAGCGGACATGGCTCAGTTGGTAGAGCACAACCTTGCCAAGGTTGGGGTCGCGGGTTCGAGCCCCGTTGTCCGCTCCATTGCATTTCCGGACCGTCTTAAGCGGTCCTTTTCCGGCGAAGTGGCCAAGTGGTAAGGCAGAGGCCTGCAAAGCCTTTACCCCCGGTTCGAATCCGGGCTTCGCCTCCAGGCAACATCCGGGCGCTCCGGCGCCCGTTTTGTTTTACATATGCGGACATGGCTCAGTTGGTAGAGCACAACCTTGCCAAGGTTGGGGTCGCGGGTTCGAGCCCCGTTGTCCGCTCCAAGCGCAATAGCCCGACTACGACGGTAGCCGGGCTTTTTTGTACCCATAGCCTGGCTCGAACCCGAGAGGGAGCGAGCGTTAAGCAAACGCGGAGCGTTTGTAGCGAGCTGGCGAGGTCGCCGGCAGGCGGCCGAAGCCGGTGCGGATCCGCGAAGCGGATACGCGGACGCCCCGTTGTCCGCTCCAACTATCTTACGCGGTTCTAACGAACCGCGTTTTTTGTTGACGCTGCGCGAGCCCCGGGCACCCCATCTTGCCCCTCAATCGTCGGTCGCGTACATAAAGTACGCTTCCCTCCTCTTTCGCGGCAACCTGGGGCACCCGGAGCCCGCTCGCTGTTGTGGCCGGGGGAGTGAGTCTTCCATTCTTTTCACTAATTGGTCGATCCGTCCCAGGGGGCTCGAACTTTTTCAAATTATTCGAAAATAGTTCTTGCATTCGGGTGGATTATCCCGTATATTAAATCCTCGCAGGCGGACATGGCTCAGTTGGTAGAGCACAACCTTGCCAAGGTTGGGGTCGCGGGTTCGAGCCCCGTTGTCCGCTCCATTTGGGCGTTTAGCTCAGGGGGAGAGCGCTTCCCTGACACGGAAGAGGTCAGAAGTTCAAATCTTCTAACGCCCACCAAATGTTCGCAGCTCAGAGGCTATGTCCTCTGAGCTGTTTTTTTGTCACCAAGCTCGCCGCCAAATAAGCCACCAAATATTGATTCAAGGTCTGTGCGCGATGATCTTCGCATCCCGTAGGGGTACCGACAGATTGCATACATCCTGGCCGATCGTGACCGCAACATGTTGGTCAAGCATAATCTTTTGGATTCTTTTGGCATGAGTGGCTTAGTTTTGGTAGGATTTGTCGGCGGCTTGACTAAGGGGTTTTATAACTGCCATGCAGGTAGTCGTGTTGGTAACGTTTTACCGACTTGTCAAATACCCCTCAGTTTTAATGCGTCTGCAAAATGACTAATTGCTTTGACCTGCTGAAACACTATATGTTGTGTTTGACCTAAAAAAAGAATACAGGATATAGATGCATCTTTGTCGTATGATAGATGGCGGACAGAGAACGAAGACCTTAACCGCCTCTTTTGAACGTGTCCTTGAGCCGCTTGATCGGCTCCTGGGAATGTCCGCATGGAGGCTTATGGTTTATCGAGAACACAGATTGCGCGACGGCGCCGCAAGACAGGGGCAAGCCCTGCCGGGCATCGTTTGGCTCTGAAGCGCAATGAGACTACGATGCGAAAGAGGCAAGAGGATGAAGATCATCAAGCGCAGCGGCACCGAGGTTGTCTTTGACATCGACAAGATTGTCAATGCCATCCGCGCCGCAAACTTGGAGGTCGAGGAGAGCTCTCGTCTAACCGACCGTCAGGTGGTTTACGCGGCACAAAACGTTGCCGAGGCATGTGAGAATGCCGGGCACACCGTATCGGTCGAGGAGATCCAGGATCTGGTCGAGGACGAGATCATGCGCCTCGACTGCTATGAGGTCGCTCGCCACTACATCATTTATCGCTATGTTCAGAGCCTGAAGCGCCAAAAGAACACGACCGACGACAAGATCCTGTCGCTGATCGAATGCAACAACGAAGAGGTCAAGCAGGAGAACTCTAACAAAAACCCGACTGTCAACTCCGTTCAGCGCGACTACATGGCCGGCGAGATCTCCAAGGACCTGACGCAGCGCGTGCTGCTGCCCCAGGAGATCGTGGATGCCCACAACGAGGGCCTGATTCACTTCCACGATTCGGACTACTTCGCCCAGCACATGCACAACTGCGACCTGGTGAACCTGGAGGATATGCTCCAGAACGGCACCGTTATCTCGGGCACGCTGATCGAGAAGCCGCACAGCTTCTCGACTGCCTGCAATATCGCGACGCAGATTATCGCCCAGGTCGCCTCTTCCCAGTACGGCGGTCAGTCGATTTCGCTGACCCATCTGGCTCCGTTTGTCGAGGTGAGCCGTCAGAAGATTCGTGGCGAGGTTGCCCGCGAGCTCGAGGAGCTTGGCGTTTCTGCGTCTGCCGAGAAGGTTCGTGAGGTCGTTGAGGACCGCCTGCGCGATGAGATTCGTCGCGGCGTCCAGACGATTCAGTATCAGGTCGTGACCCTTATGACCACGAATGGCCAGGCGCCGTTCGTGACGGTCTTTATGTATCTCAATGAGGCCCGTACGCCCCAGGAGAAGCACGACCTTGCCATGATTGTGGAGGAGACGCTTCGTCAGCGCTATGAGGGAGTTAAGAACGAAGCCGGCGTGTGGATCACCCCGGCGTTCCCCAAGCTCATCTACGTGCTCGAGGACGATAACGTTTACGAGGATTCCCCGTATTTCTACCTGACTCAGCTGGCTGCGAAGTGCACCGCCAAGCGCATGGTGCCCGACTACATCTCCGAGAAGAAGATGCGCGAGCTCAAGCTGTCGAAGGGCGAGACCGCGGGCAACGGCGACTGCTATACCTGCATGGGTTGCCGCAGTTTCCTGACGCCCGACCGTTCGGGCAACGGCTTTAACAATGTCGCCAACGCGCTGAACTATGACCCGACCAAGCCTAAGTACTATGGTCGCTTTAACCAGGGCGTTGTGACCATCAACCTGCCCGATGTCGCGCTGAGCTCGCATCAGGACATGGACAAGTTCTGGAAAATCTTCGATGAACGCCTTGAGCTGTGCCACCGTGCCCTGCTGTGCCGTCATGAGCGCCTGATGGGTACGCTTTCTGATGCCGCCCCGATTCTGTGGCAGTACGGCGCCCTCGCTCGTCTGAAGAAGGGTGAGACGATCGACAAGCTGCTCGTGGGCGGATACTCCACCATTAGTCTGGGTTATGCCGGCCTGTATGAGTGCGTCAAGTACATGACGGGCCACAGCCACACCGAGAAGGAGGGCACGCCGTTTGCCATGGCCGTCATGCAGCGCATGAACGACAAGTGCGCCGAGTGGAAGGCCGAAAGCGATATCGACTTCTCGCTGTACGGTACCCCGCTTGAGTCGACGACCTACAAGTTCGCCAAGTGCCTGCAGCGTCGTTTTGGCATCATCCCGGGCGTGACGGACAAGGGCTACATCACCAACAGCTACCATGTCCACGTGTCCGAGGAGATCGACGCATTCGACAAGCTCAAGTTCGAGGGCATGTTCCAGCAGCTTTCGCCGGGCGGTGCCATCTCCTACGTCGAGGTTCCCAACATGCAGGACAACCTCAAGGCTGTCATTCGCGTGATGCAGTACATCTACGACAACATCATGTACGCCGAGCTCAACACCAAGAGCGACTACTGCCAGGTGTGCGGCTATGATGGCGAGATCCGCATTATCGAGGATGACGGTAAGCTGGTGTGGGAGTGCCCCAACTGCGGCAATCGTGACCAGGAGAAGATGAATGTCGCCCGTCGCACGTGCGGCTACATCGGTACCCAGTTCTGGAACCAGGGCCGAACCGAGGAGATCCGCGACCGCGTGCTGCATCTCTAATATCGCTCCAGGGCTGAACCGAGAGGGCCGCTTGGGCATTTGCTCGCTATTTCGGACAGTCCTGCGCAAGACGAAGGCCACATTAAGTGGCCTTCTTTGCGTGCGGAACTCATATCGAGCAAAAGCCCAAGCGGCCCTCTCGGTTCAGCCAAGTTGACGTAGTTGAGATGCAGCATGCGGTCTGCTCACTCCTCGAAGTTCTTAGCGGAAGTAATTTGAGCTGCAGCTGCGATGTACTTGCGATGGCGGTTGAGCCGCAACCCAGTTTTTATTGGACCTCGAACCCTATACTCGATGTTCGCTTCGTTCATTGAGTGTTGCTCGCGAGGGGTCTGGAGTATATCGTTCCGCCCGCAGTTTCGCAGGCCAAAGGCCGAGAATGTTTGAGGACGGAATGATATACTCCAGACCCCCAGGAAGGTTACTTATGAACTACGCGAACATTAAGTATTTCGACATTGCCGATGGGGAAGGCGTTCGTACTTCTCTGTTTGTGAGTGGATGCCGTCGTGGGTGCAAGAACTGCTTTAACTCTGCCGCGTGGGACTTTGCTGCGGGCGAGCCGTTCGATCGTGCCGTCGAGGACAAGATTATCGAGAGTCTCGACCATCCCTTTATTGATGGCCTGACAATTCTGGGCGGCGAGCCCATGGAGCCCGAGAACCAGGCGGGGCTCGTTGATTTCATTGAGCGCGTTCGCGCCACTTATCCTGTGGGGTCGGGAAAGACCATTTGGTGCTTTACTGGCGACGTTCTCGAGGAGCTTATGCCGGGCGGGCACCATCATACCGAGGTGACGGGCCGCATTCTCGCCTGCCTCGATATGTTGGTGGACGGTCCGTTCGTTCAGGATTTGTACGATATCTCGTTGCGCTTTAGGGGCTCGAGCAATCAGCGCGTGATTGATATGAATGCCACGCGTGCCCGTGCCGAGCGTGAAAACGTTGCGCTTTGCGACGCCGTGGAGCTTTGGCGTGATGATCCGGTCTATTCGACCCATACTATGTAGCTGGCAAGGGTTGCGTGCCGTCGTGGTACCATAGCGCGAACACGAAATCGAAAAAAGTGAGGCCCAGATGGTCGATCAGGAAAAAGTCGAGACTGCCATTAAGCTGCTGCTTGAAGGTATAGGCGAGGAGCCGTCTCGTGAGGGGCTGCTGGAGACGCCGGCACGCGTTGCCCGTATGTATAGCGAGATTGCCGGCGGTATGGACCAGAGTGCCGAGGAGCATCTGTCCAAAACTTTTGCCGTCGCTTCGAACGATTTGGTTATCGAGCGTGACATTACGTTTTACTCGTTGTGCGAGCACCATCTGCTGCCGTTTTATGGCAAGGCTGCCATTGGTTATATCCCTAACGGTCGGGTGGCGGGCCTGTCTAAGCTTGCTCGCACGGTTGAGGTTTATGCCCGCCGTCTGCAGCTGCAGGAGCAGCTGTGTGCGCAGGTTGCCGACGCTCTCATGGATTATCTCGCTCCCCAGGGAGCGATTGTGCTCATGGAAGCTGAGCATATGTGCATGACTATGCGCGGCGTGCAAAAGCCCGGCACCAAGACTGTAACGCTCGCTCGCCGCGGCGTCTTTGAGACCGATCCGGCGCTCGAGGAGCGATTCTTTAGGATGCTGGGACGCTAGCTATGAGAGTCGTTAACGACTTTACATCGAATACGGACGAGGGAACACTGCGTCGCGGCTTTATGGCTTCGGGCCTGACTCCCTTTGGTGCCATGCCTCGCATTGATTATATTTGTGCCAACGGGCTGTTCCGGCGGCACCTGGGCAACATTGCACGGTTGGAATCGGGGCGCATCTTTTGCCGCCACGGTATTGACCACCTGCTGGATGTCGCTCGCATTATGTGGATCAAGAATCTCGAGGAACAGCTCGAATTTGACCGCGAGGTCATCTACGCCACGGCACTTCTTCACGATATCGGCAAAGATGAACAGTATGAATCGGGTATATCCCATGATGTTGCAAGCGAACGCGTCGCTGATGCGATCCTCGGCGGCATGCCCGATGACGTGGCGTTTGAGCCGGCCGATGCCGCAGCCATTAAGACGGCCATCCTGGGCCATCGAAAGCTGCGCGTGAACAGCCAACCGCTTGAGCGTCTGCTCTATGCAGCCGACAAAGCGTCACGCGCCTGCTTTGCATGCCCCGCGCGCAATGCTTGCAACTGGAGCGACGATAAAAAGAACCTGTCGATTCGCGTGTAGCCGGTGTGCGCGATCGGGGTTCTAGACGAAGGAGACGATCGCGATGAGTAACAAAAAACTGCCTGAGAATGCCACCAAGACTGAGGGTGCTGAGCTCGCCCGTCGTGGTAGGGGCGAAATTTCTGCTGCGACGGCGGTACCCCATGTGAGCTATGACGACCTTCGCCATGCCGACCGTATTGTCATTGACGGCCTTGAGGTTTTTGCCAACCATGGCGTGTATCCCGAGGAGAACGCGCTGGGTCAGAAGTTCATCGTTTCTCTGGTGCTCTATGCCGACCTGCGCGCGGCGGGGGAGCACGATAGTTTGGACGCCTCGATTGACTATGGCTCGGTGTGCCACGATGTTGATGGCTATCTGCGCGAGCATACGTTTAAACTCATCGAGGCGGCAGCCGAGGGGACAGCCCAGATGCTGCTGCGCCGTCATCCTTCGCTGCTTGGTGTGCGTGTTAAGCTCGATAAGCCTTGGGCACCCGTCGGTCTTCCCCTGGCAAGCTGCGGTGTCGAGATCGAGCGCGTGCGCTAACCGGCTCTAATACGTCTCTATGGGTGGTTGCTTGAGCCGCTGAGACGGTGCTCTATTGTTGGGGCAGTATGTGTCGAGCAGGGCGTGGAACCGCTGGTTGTGGCTTGGCTCAAGCAGATGGACAAGCTCGTGGGCGACAACCATGTCGAGACACTCGATGGGATAGGCGGCAAGTTCGCGTGCGATGCGAATGGCGCCGGTCTTGGGCGTGCATGATCCCCAGCGCGTTTTCATGCTGCGTACGGAAACGCGGGAAACGGTGACGCCCATTGCGATTTCGTACGCGTGCACCATATCGCGCAGTGCCGTGGTGACCTCGGACGTATAAAGCTGGTTGATGTTGGCTTGGAGCTCATCGGGCGTTAGGCCGTCGAGGATTGCGTGCCGCTTGGCCTGTGGGCGTTCCTCTGGCTCGTCGGTACCCATAAAACTTGCAAAGGTGGCCTGTTTAGGCCGCGGTACGGGTGATGCAAAGTTGTGATCGAGTGCATCCTGCACCGTGATGGGCTTGCCCCAAAGTGCAATGATGGACGAGGGGCTGAGCGGCTCTCGCGCTGTTGCCTGACGTTGCTCGCGCTGGGCAAGTCGCCTGATAATCCAGGCGCTGTTGCGCTTCACAAAGGCTTCGATACGCTCGCGGCTGGCGCCGAGCGGTGCGCTGGCGTGGACCTCGCCGCTCGATGTGATGCGTAGGTTGAAGTTTTTGACGCGCTTTTTGGCAACGACGACGGGGATGGGCGTCCCATCCGGTCGGGATAGGAAAAACGTAAATTGCTGCGTCAAAAGCGGTCCTTCAGATTGGGGACGGGCCGGCATGTCGACCGTTCGGGATGCCGGCCCGCTCAAGGGATGTGAAATTAATAACGCTCAAAGAAGGCAAGCGCGTTGTCGCTGCAGAGCTTCTGCATCACGGTCTTGCCGAAGTGCCTGGAGAGCATGTTCTGGAATTCGGGCACTTTGCTGGCATCGGAGAGGAAGGCGGGTACCTTGGCGCCGTCCCAGTCGCCGCCGAGCGCGATGATATTTTCGCCACCCAGGTCAAGCCAGTGTTCGATATGGGCTGCCAGCTGGTCGAAGGTGACATCTGCGGCGGTCTCGTCGGTTGCATCGTTGGATAGGAACTTGCTGCAGTAGTTGAGGCCGACGATACCGCCCATGTCGCGGATGGTGCGGAACTGGTCGTCGGTGAGGTTGCGCTTGACGCCGCAGACGGTGCGGGAGTTGGAGTGGCTGGCGACGAAGGGGCGCGTGGCGTGGGCGACAACCTCGTCAAAGCACTCATCGTTGAGGTGGGAGACGTCGAGCACCATGCCGGCGTGCTCCATCTGCGTAAGCGCCTCGATGCCGGCGGCGGTGAGACCGGCATGGGTGTCGTGTCCGCTCGCGAGCGGTCCCTGCGCGTTCCAGCTGAGTGATGACATGAGTACGCCCAGGCTCTTGAGCACCTCGATCAGCGCGGGGTCCTCGGCAAAGAACGTGGCGTTTTCGATGGTGTGGATGCAGGCGACCTTGCCGTCTTTGAGCGCAGGGCGAATGTCAGCGGCGCTACGTACGTTGACCATGCGGTCGTGGTTGAGCGTTGCCTGGCCGCTCATGTGCGCCATGATCTGCGCCTGGAAGCGCGCAGCGTGGGCGGTGGGAATCTCGTCGGGGACAAACGTGGCGAAGCACTGTGCCCACGGCGTGTTGCCGATCTTTGCGAGCGAGATGGCGCAGGCGTTGCCCTCGATGAGGTCGAAATCCTGCGGATGCGTTTCGTCGCCGGGGAAATAACCGTCGGTGCCGGCGGTAAAGCGCAGGTCGAGATCGAGCGTGGCCCAGCCGATGCGGTCGGCGGTGTCGCAGTGTAGGTCAAATACGGGATATGCCATGGTTCCTCCGGTTGCAGCGTTTCTTTGCAAACTGTCTTTGAATTGTATGACTAGGGTATAGTTAGCGCCATATGTTCACGGCGGCCCGCGTTGTGCGCCGCCCTTATCACGGAGGTTACCATGTCCAACCAGGGCAAGAAGGTTAAGACCCATTATCGTGGCACGCTCGACGACGGCACGCAGTTCGATAGCTCCTACGATCGCGGTGAGCCGCTGGAGTTCACCTGCGGCGCCGGCCAGATGATCAAGGGCTTCGACGCCGCTGTTGTCGACATGCAGGTGGGCGAGAAGAAGACCGTGCACATTCCTGCTGCCGATGCCTACGGCGAGCACAATCCCGAGATGGTTATTACCTTCCCGGCCGAACAGGTTCCCAACATCGAGCAGATCGAGAAGGGCATGAAGCTTTTCCTGTCCACGCCAAGTGGTATGCCCGTCCCCGCCGTGGTCATCGACGTAACGCCCGAGGCCGTGACGCTCGATGCCAACCACGAGTTGGCCGGCAAGGACCTCAACTTTGATATCGAGCTCGTTGAGGTCGAGGGTTAGAGTATGCCTGAACGCTTGGTTTCGACGACATGCTTGGGAAATCTCAACGAACCGTCCTATGAACTCCTGCTTCGCCGGAAGTTGGGCGGCGTCTTTGAAGTTGACGAGCTACTGCTCGATTGGGACCAGGCTGATGTGTGCGCGTTTGTGGGCGTGACGGGGCTGGGGCGCACGATCGACGTTCGGCTGGATACTACCGATGGCGGTCGTCTTGCCGATGGCGACGTGCTCGCCATCGACCGTTCGGGCATGGTGCCCGTGGCGGTTGTCGTGCGCCTGCGCAGCGCCGAGGTTTATTTGGTCGAAGTCGACCGCGTGGATCCGATTGCGCTCGCGCATGCGTGCTGGGAGATCGGCAACATGCATGCGCCGCTCTTCCGGGGCGACTCGGACGAGCATACCGTGCGCATGTATACGCCGTTGCAGCCTGTTTTGGGCCGCATGCTCCGGGGTGTCGAGGGTGTTCGGCTCTCGGTGGTTACCCGTGAACTCGATGCGGACCGGCGCTTTGCGTCGAGTGCGGCGGAGGTCGTCGTGAGCATGGCTCCCGACTTTACCATCGTAAAAAAGACGTGCGGCTAAGCGCACGTATGCGCAAGATGGGCTTTGAGGGGCGACCAATCAAGGTCCGTCTTGCTGTTGATAGAAGGCTTTGGGGGAAGCTATGGGTCTTGAGGGAATCAAGCTGATTGCATGCGATTTGGACGGCACTTTACTGCATCCGGGGGAGCGCGAGCTGCGTTCCGAGGCCTTTGAGCTTATCGATGAGCTGCATCGCCGCGGTATCGTGTTTATGCCGGCGAGTGGCCGTCAATATGCGAGCTTGCGCTACCTGTTTGCCCCGGTGGCCGATGAGCTCGCCTATGTATGCGAAAACGGAACCCTGGTGATGAGCGAGGGGCGTGCCGTTGTCAAGCGTTCCATGGAGCGTAGCCTTGCTATGGTTATCGCGAATGCCGTGGTTGCGTATCCCCATGCTGACGTGACCCTTTCGTGTGAGGGGCACCTCTACGCCATGAGCGGCAACGATGCATTCGTCGACCATTTGCGCCATGAGGTCCACTGCGATGTGGCGGTGGTCGACCGTCCCGAGGACATCGACGAGGATGTCATTAAGATTGGCTTCCAGACGCCCAAGGTGGATTATCCGGCGGCCCGGGAGTATTTCGAGCGCCTCTTTAGCGACCGTGTCGACGTGATGACGTCGGGAGCCGCATGGACGGACTTGATCGGTTTCGGTTCGGGCAAGGGCTCCGCGCTTGTCGATTACGGTCGTGCCCTGGGGATTTCGCCCGATGAGATGATGGCGTTTGGCGACAATGAGAACGATCGCGACATGCTCAACGTCGTGGGCCATCCCTATCTGATGGAGAGCTGCAACCCCACCATGCGCGGCGTCAACGACCGCGTCCGCTACGTGCGCACGGTCGAAGAAGAACTCCGTCGCCTGCTCGCCGAGTAGATATTTGGGACATGCCTAGAAATCTACTTTTTGCTGCAGAGTGCGGAAAGGTGTTTTTTAAGGCATGTCCCAAACATCTACCGGCAGTCGGGGCAGAGACCCTCGAAGATGGTGTAGTGCGACGTGACGTGCCAGCCGATGCGCTCGGACGCCTTGGCGTTGAGCTGGGCATCGAAGGGAAGTGGTACGTCGATGACGCGGCTGCACGAGGCGCAGATGATATGCGCATGCGGATCAATCGTGCGATCGAAGCGGCTGCCGCCCGGCGTCTTGATGGAGAGAATCTCGCCGGCGTCGGCCAAGAGGTTGAGGTTGCGGTAGACCGTGCCGCGGCTGATCTTGTCATCCTGCGCGCGCACGACGTTGTAGATTTCGTCGGCGGTGGGATGGTTATAGCTTTGGCGCACGGCGTCAAGAACCAGCTTTCGCTGCCTGGTATTCCTTCTTTGCACCGCCATGCGCCTCGCCTCTTTTCTATCAACGGTCGTAGGTAAATGATACCGTATTTAGCACACAATACTAATAACGAGGACTGAAACCGTCTTCATTGGCAAGTGGGGCTCGGGCCTGGGCGTCTACGAGGCGAAAACGTGTCCCTATGCGCTCGTAGGAGGCATGAAGCGCCTCGAGATGAGATAGGATGTTTGCCGGAGCCCCCTGTATCTCCATCTCAACCGAGCCGTCTTCCATATTGCGCACCCAGCCGGTGAGGGAGCGCGCCTGCGCGAGGTTGGTGTTGGTAAAGCGGAAACCGACGCCCTGGACTTGCCCCGCCCACCGTAGGAAATAGCGCAGGGGAGTGTCTTGAGTGGCCTCGTCGCTTGTGAACACAGTAAGTCTGCGGCGCAGCTCGAGTTCGACGCCAGAGGGCTTTTGAGGTTCTCGACTGCCGCCGGTGACGCCCGAGAAAAGCTTGTCGAAAAAACCCATCGCTATGCCTGCTCGTTAGAGTCGGCGGGGAAGGCGATGCCCGCCTGCTGACGCACGGCATCCATGATACGCAGCGACACGAGCGTGACATCGCGGTAGTGGCCAAGCTCGTGGCGTCCCGCCGGGGTCTCCCAAATCTCTTCCTTTACGTTATCGATGCCGCCGATGGCGGTGATAAAGTCTGTGAGTTCGTATTCCATCGTGTTGCTCGATTTGGGCAGGTCGAGCACGCGGCCGTTGCCGCCTTGCTCGCGCGGTGCCTCGGTCGCCGAGCCGCGTACGACATCGCCGCGATAATCGATGCGGACGTTGCGGGGCGTGGACAGATGGTCGATCTGGATAGTGCCACGTTCGCCTTCGATCTGCGAGGGCAGCAGGTCATTCGTAATTTTGGAGTGCGCGAGCTCGACGGAGATACGGCCACCGCCGTAGCTGGCGAGGATGGAACCGCAGCCGTCGATGGGGCCGTTCGTGAGCTGTCGCGTGGTGGGGTCGAGCAGAGTAGTCATGCTCGTAAGGCCGGAGGGCATGCCGAAAATCTCGACCATGGGCTCGACGGTGTAGACGCCAATGTCCATGAGGGAACCCGATGCCATATTGCAGTCGAAGATATTGGTGGCACGTCCCGCGAGAATCTCGTTGTAGCGCGAGGAATATTTGCCAAAGCGCAATGAGGCGCGGCGGATGGGGGCGATCTCGCCCAGGGCGTCCTCGATGGCGTGGAAGGCGGGATCGTGGAGGGGACGCATGGCCTCGAGGGCCACGACACCTGCTGCCTCGGCAGCGCGGAAGACTTCCAGCGCCTGCGCTTCGGTGGCGCAGAAGGGCTTTTCGACGATAACGTGCTTGCCGCCGGCAATACAGGCGAGCGCCTGGTCGCAGTGGAGCGCATTGGGGCTGCCGATGTAAACGGCGTCGACGTCGGCGGCTGCCGCAAGCTCATCGAGTGAAGTAAAGTTTCGCTCGCCACCGCGCTCGGCGGTAAAGGCGGCACCGCGATCTGAATCGCGTGAAAGCGTGCCAACAAACGCGGCTTGGTCGTTGGCGTTGACGACTTGGATAAAGTCGTTGGTGATCATGGATGTGCCGATGGTCGCGATGCGCAGCATACGTCCCCCTTGCGTTGTTTGGTCTACAGGATGAGTGTAGCGCGTGGGGATATAAAGCTGCGCGAAAACGTTATTACAGGTCGCTCTCGTTAAAGCCGGTGTCGATATCGAGGTTGCTACCGTCGGCCGCCGTGGTGGCGAGCTCATCGCAGCGCTCGTTGAGCTCGTGACCGGCGTGACCCTTAACCCAGATGAACTCAACCTTGTGCTCGCTTTTGGCGGTGAGTAGGCGCTCCCACAGGTCGCGGTTCTTGACGGGCTGCTTGTTGGCGGTTTTCCATCCGCGCTTTTTCCAGCCGTCGATCCAGTGCTTGTTAAAGGCGTTGACGACGTACTGCGAATCGGAATGGACTTCGACCTCGCAGGGGCGGTTGAGTGCCTCGAGCGCCACGATAACGGCCATGAGCTCCATGCGGTTGTTGGTGGTCTTGGCGTAACCGCGCGAAAGCTCGGAGGTAAAGGTCTTGCCGGCGGGGTTAGTGTATTTGAGCACGGCGCCGTAGCCGCCACGTCCCGGATTTGATCGGGCCGAGCCGTCGGTATAGATGATGACCTTCACGGGTTTCCTTTCGTTGGGTATGTTTCGCGCGAGTGTCCATTGTAGCGCCGCGTTCGCCGAGGGCTAGCAATCTACCGTTTCTGCCCCGTCCCCAGATGGCTGGCTTTCGCGGATGATGCGGTCGAGCTCATCGAGATATTGCTGCAGCAGGGGAGAGGGCCTGCGCTCGTCGTGCATGATATAACCCACGTGCATCGTCGGGGCGTCTGCCAGCGGGATCGACGCCATGCCCCATTGCATTTCGTTGGAGAGGACACCGGTCGATAGCGTGTAGCCGTTCGAGGTGATAAGCAGGTTGGTGAGCGTGCCGCGGTCGGACACGCGGATGTTGCGGTCACAGGGAATGTAGCTAAAGGGTTCCTCGGCGTAATAGAAGGAGTTCGAAGTGCCCTGCTCAAAGCTGTAGCGGGTGTAGGGCGTAAGGTCGGCAAGGGACAGTTGCGGGCGGCGGGCGAGCGGGTGGCGTTCGCTTACGAATACGTGGACCTTTGCGTCAAAGAGGGGGTGGAAGCTCGCGCGCGCATCGGCAAAAGCCTTCTGCAAAACGCGGGCGTTAAAGTCGTCCAGATACAGGATGCCGATGTCGCTGCGAAACGCGCGGACGTCATCGATGATCTGCGATGTGGTGGTCTCGCGCATGATGAACTCGAACTTGCTGTCGCGGCAGCGCTCGACCACGTTGACAAAGGCCTCGACCGAAAAGGCGTAGTGCTGGGCGGAAATGGCGAGGCGGGCTTGCGGGGTGCCGCCGTCCTCGTAGCGTGCCTCGAGCATGTCGGCCTGCTCTACGACCTGGCGCGCATAGCCCAAAAGCTCGGTGCCGTCGTTGGTGAGCGTGACACCGCGGCTGGAGCGCGTAAAGATCTCCAGATGAAGCTCCTGTTCCAGGCTTTTGACGGCGTTTGAGATGTTGGATTGAGCGGTATAGAGGCGCTGGGCTGCGGCGTTGATTGAGCCGGACTCTGCCACGGCGATCAGAAAACGAAGCTGCTGAAGGGTCATCGGCGCCATCCTTTCGATTGATATCTAAAAAACAGATAACAGGTTAGCGCTTTTAAGTGATTGACCGAGGGAAACAATGCTCGTACTATTCAAAACACACAAAGGCGGTAGGTAATTAAGCCAACCACGGAACCGGGATGCGAAAGGAGGCCCGCATATGAATTGCTTACCAAGACGAATGCCGGGCTCCTGTTTGCGCCCGTTGGCGTGATCAGGAGACAGCGACTTACTTCTCTCTTTTTATTTACTTTTGTTCGATCAAGGAGATCATCATGAGCCAGTTCATCAACAACCCCGAGCACACCTTTGGTTTCGACACTCTGCAGCTTCATGTTGGCCAGGAGAGCGCCGATCCCGCATCCGACTCCCGTGCCGTGCCTATCTACCAGACCACGAGCTATGTGTTCCGTAACTCCCAACACGCCGCCGACCGCTTTGGTCTTGCCGACGCCGGTAACATCTACGGCCGCCTGACCAACTCCACCCAGGGCGTCTTCGAGGACCGTATCGCCGCACTCGAGGGTGGCGTGGCAGGCCTTGCCGTCGCCTCCGGTGCCGCTGCCATCACCTATACCCTGCAGGCTCTTGCCCAGGCCGGTGACCACGTGGTGGCTCAGAAGACCATCTACGGTGGCTCCTACAACCTGCTGGAGCATACGCTCTCCCAGTTTGGCGTCGAGACCACGTTTGTCGATGCCCATAACCTGGAAGAGGTTGAGGGTGCCATCAAGGACAACACCACGGTCATCTATCTCGAGACGCTCGGCAACCCTAACTCCGACATCCCCAACATCGACGCCATCTCCGCGATCGCCAAGAAGCACGGTCTGCCGGTTGTCGTCGACAACACCTTCGGCACCCCGTATCTGTTCCGTCCGCTGGAGCATGGTGCCAACATCGTCGTCCACTCCGCAACCAAGTTCATTGGCGGCCACGGCACGTCGCTGGGCGGCGTGATCGTCGACGGCGGTAACTTCGATTGGAAGGCGAGCGGCAAGTACGCCCAGATCGCTGAGCCCAACCCTTCCTACCACGGTGTTTCGTTTGCCGAGGCTGCCGGTCCCGCCGCCTTCGCAACCTATGTTCGCGCTATCCTGCTGCGTGACGAGGGCGCCTGCATTAGCCCGTTCAACGCCTGGGTCCTGCTTCAGGGCACCGAGACTCTGTCGCTGCGCGTCGACCGTCATGTCGAGAACACCAAGAAGGTCGTTGAGTTCCTGGCTGGTGACAGCCACGTCGCCAAGGTGAACCACCCGAGCCTGCCTGAGCACCCCGATCACGAGCTCTATCAGAAGTACTTCCCCCATGGCGGTGCCTCGATCTTTACCTTTGAGATTAAGGGTGGCCAGGAGGCAGCTTGGAAGTTCATCGATCATCTGCAGGTGTTCTCGCTGCTCGCCAACGTGGCCGACGTCAAGTCGCTCGTCGTGCACCCGGCTACCACCACGCACTCCCAGCTTTCTGCCGAGGAGCTCGCCGAGCAGAACATCACGCCTTCCACGATTCGTCTTTCCATCGGTACCGAGAACGCCGAGGATATCATTTGGGATCTGAAGCAGGCCTTCGCCGCGCTGGACGAGTAGGGCGACTTGTGCAAGGAACCCTTGCGACTCGATAGGTATAACTGCATAAAATGCCTGCTCAAGGCGCCTGTGCGAACAATGGTTGCACAGGCGCCCTTTTTTGCATAGAGAGGGTGAAAAACAGGGTTTTTGACACGCTTTATGCATTCGAGTTGTGGAAAACTCCTGTTGAGAGGATGTGAGTTATACGCAATTGACGTGCGCCTTTTGAGTAAAACCGCAGGTCGCGATGTGCTCGGGGTACTATGCAGCGCGATCGAATCACACGCAGCTCAAACGCAGCAAAAACGCACTACGGAGGTTTCCAGCTACATGAGGATTGATTCACGAAAATCGAAAGCCGCCGCCCTTTCCGCCGCTCTGGCCGTGGCACTTTTGGCGGGCGCCGGCGCAACTGATGCCCACGCGGCAACACTATCTGATACGGTCGGATCTACGCCGTCCGAGGCGACGCTGGTACAGCCCGTCGACTACCGCGGCGACGGTTATGGCTCTATGCAGGAGTGGAACGCCTCGATGGGGGCAAAGCGCGATTCCCTGGAGATGCGCGCTCAGATCATTATGAATATGTATGGCGACTATGCTACCGATGACGAGCGCGCTGTGTTGCAGGGCTGCATCGACGGTGCGGGTAGCCTGTTGACGATGGGGGAGGTCGACGCCAAGTCGACCGAGCTCGACGAGCTGCGTACTGCGCTTGAGGATGCCAAGCGCGAGGCGCTCGAGGCTGCCGCTGCCGAGGCCGAGGCTGCCGAGGCCGCCCAGGCTTCGTACTACAACGCCGGCTCCGGCTCGTCTTACGCGTCTGCTGCGTCCTACGCGAACGGATCGGGCCTGACGCGCTCTGCGGGTGTCAATAACTACAACGGCCGCCGCGAGACTTATTACAGCAGCAACGTGTTGTATCACCACCGCACGGGCGAATGGACGCAGGACGCCGAGGGCTTTTGGCGAGATTCCGATGGCTACTACGTCGTGGCCGCGGGCGATAAGGCCCAAGGCTCCACGTTTACCGGATCCAAGGGCGAGTGCAAGGTCTATGACTCCGGCTGCGCTGCCGGAACTACCGACTACTACACTGGCTGGTAGTTATTCTGCATCACGGATATTTGGCGGACGGGCGTCTTTACCGAGCTTTTGGGCAACGTAGGGACGTCCGTTCTATGTATGCGCTTGAGCTAACAGAGCCCTTACCGTGACGGTACGTCGCGCATATGGGCGCGGGGCACACTAGTTCATGAGAAATAGGGTCTTTCTCGTGGAGGAAGTGGTCTTGTGAACGCTCGAGATATCGCCGTTGCCGCCGTTGCATTGACGCTTGGTTGCCTTGGTCCTACGGCCGCGCTCGTCGCGGGTATGCAGGGGTCTTGTGGGGCTGCCTCTATCGTGGTCGGCGCGTTGATCGCGGCCGCGCTGCTGGGAAGTGCGGGTGTAGTCCTTTGTCGCGACGATGAGGACCAGGCGTCGGAGTTGCAGCTCTAACCGTCGGGACATCGACTACTGGTTATAGATGAAGATGAAAGCTGCCGTAAGGGGAGTGCTCCTTGCGGCAGCTTTGCTGTTGAGTCTGTTGACGTGGTGAGCCGGGTGCTACCAGCTTATCTCGATATCGCGAATGCGCTGATAGAGCCATTCGTTCTGCGGTGTCTGGATATCGTGCTTGGCCGCCAGACGGCAGATGGTGCCAGCGAACTCCTCGACCTCGGTTTTGCGCCGCGCGACGCGGTCTTGCGCCATCGACGGCATGCCGGCAGGGTCGAGTCCCTCGATGAGGCGCACCATCTGCGTCAGGTCCGCCTCGGTCAGCTCGATGCCTTCGACATTGGCGACTGCAAGCGTCTCGCGCATGGCGGAAACAAAGCAACGACGCTGCTCGGAGCCCTGTTTCGTGGCGCTTCCGTATGTGCCGCCGTAAGCCATGCAGGTCTGGTTGATGCCGTCGTTGAGCATAAGCTTGGCCCACATGCGGTGCGCGATGTCTGCCTCGACGGTGTGTGCGATGCCGCAACGCGTGTAGAGCTCGTCGATTGCGGTGACGGTTGCGGGATCCGTACCGGCCGCCGCGCCAAAGCGGATTTCTCCCGTGTTGGTGAAGGTGAGCTCTCCGTTGAGGAACACGGCGTCCATGCCCTGGCAAATACCAAGAACGGTATGCTCCCAGCCAAAGCGCTCGGCAATCTTTTGCTCGCTCGTGATGCCGTTGCACAGCGAGGCGATGAGCGTATTGGGGCCCACGACGCGCTCCATAGTCTTGAGTGCCATATCGAGCCCAGTCGTCTTGACCGTAAGAATGACCAGATCGGCGGGCGTTGCCTCGCTGGCGCGGACAGATTTGAGCGCACAGGGCTTGCCGTTGACGGTGAGCGCATCACCCGCGTGACGCTCAAAACGAGCGTCATCCATAACGTATTCGACGGCGTCATTGCCGAGGGCCTTGGCGATCATACTGCCGTAGAGCAGGCCGACACCGCCCTTGCCGATAAAGGCGACCTTGTTGATCTGCATATGAATCATCTCCCCATATAAAAGGCGCCCGCGTAAGGGACGCCTGATGGATTGTATGTCGCTGGCGCGTTTGGTGAGCGCGTGGGGCTGCTGTTATGAAAAAGAAACTATTGCGCTGTGCGCTTATGCCGCGGGGCAGACCGCAAAAACGCGCGCGGGATATCCGACGCCATCGCGGACCTTGGGGAAGGTGCAGAAGATGACGGCGCCCGTGGCGGGAAGCTCGTCCAGATGGTCCATGACCTCGATCTGGTAACGGTCGACCGAGAGGATGTATTGTTCGCCGGGGTAGGGGTAGGCATTCTCGCGTGTGGTCACGGTCGCGGGGTCGGTGTCTGCCGGTTCGTGGCCGATGGCGCCGATATTGCGCTCTTCTACAAGCCATTTGATGGCGTCGAGGTCCCAGCCGGGGTAGTGGGGCTGGCCGTCCTCGTCTTTGTTCTCCAGGTCGGCGAGCTTGGACCAGTCGGAGCGGAAGGCGACGAAAGCGTCCTCGGGAATACGACCGTGCTCGTCCTCCCAAGCTTTGAGGTCATCGACGGTCAGGATAAAGTCGGGGTTGGCGGCGCACTCCTCGTGCTTGTCGATTACGCAGAGCGGATGCATAAACTCGATGGGTTCGATCTCGCCAAGGGAACGGCCGTCAACATGGAAGTGGCGCGGTGCATCGACGTGGGTGCCGTACTGCGAGGCGACCGAATACTGGAAGCAACGCATGGGCGCGAGCATATCCTCGGGCGTGCCGGGCAGGTAGTCGAAAAGCTTGGTGGACTCAAATGGCTTAAAGCCAAACCAGTGCGGGGTGTCGCACGAGAGCGTGTGGGTGAGGTCGACCCAGCGATAATCGGTGCTTTTGAGCTGGGATGCGAGGTTCCAAAGATTGAGTGCGGGCATGGGTGACTCCTTTCATCGGGCTTTTTGCTGATGTTAAAGCGGTGTCGTGACAGCTCGATTTCTGTTACGTTACGATACGTTCTCGATTGTGATTCCAATGTGTTTCGATGATGTGGCCGTTGTGTTTCGCCTCATTAGGGCTTCGAGGGGAGAGGAGGGGCAGTGCAATATCGCGTCGACCCCAAAAGCGGAAACCGTATCTCGGCGCTGGGGCTGGGTTGCATGAGGTTTCCCGGTGCGCCGGGACACCCCGATGCGAAGACGGCCGATGCCATCATTTCCCGTGCGGTGGAGCAAGGGATAACCTATCTGGACACGGCCTATCTCTACCCCGGTAACGAAGCTTGTGTGGGAGCTTCGCTTGAGCGCCTGGGTCTGCGCGACCAGATTTTTCTTGCGACCAAGTTGCCGCACGCTTCGTGCAAATGTGCGGAGGATTTCGACCGCTTTTTTGACGAGCAGCTGCACCGTTTGCGGACTGACCATATCGACTACTACCTCATACACAACATCACCTCGCCCGCGCAGTGGGAGCGCGTGGCGGCGCTGGGTATCGAGGACTGGATCGCGCGTCAAAAGGCGGCGGGGCGCATTCGGCAGATAGGTTTTTCGTACCACGGCAGCGCGGCGGACTTCTTCACGATGCTTGACGCGTATGACTGGGACTTTTGCCAGATCCAGTACAACTACGCTGGAGAGCGCTACCAAGCGGGAACGGTGGGGCTCATGGCAGCCGCCGAGCGCGGGCTCGCGGTGTTTGTGATGGAACCGCTTTTGGGTGGACGCCTGGCGGGCAAGCTGCCTCCGCGGGCCCGCGCCGTGCTCGATGGCGTACGCGATCCGTACCTGAAGACACCGGCTGCTTGGGGGCTTTCGTGGGTGTGGAATCATCCTCAGGTGACGATGCTGCTTTCGGGTATGACCGATACCGCGCAGGTGGATGAGAACGCGGCGTTGGCCGATCGGGCCCTGCCGGATTCGATGACGGCTGCTCAGCTCGATGCCATCGCACGCGTGCTGGCAGAGTTTGAAAAATCGAATCGCGTGCCCTGCACGGGATGTGGCTATTGTATGCCGTGTCCTAAAGGCATCAATATCCCTGGATGTTTCGCCGCCTACAACGCAAGTTATGCGCACAGTTGGTTTACGGGTCTATCGCAGTACTTTACGGCGAGCGCGGTGCGCACAAGCGAGCCCAAGTTAGTGAGCAATTGCGTCAAATGTGGCAAATGCGCGCGACACTGCCCACAGCACATCGATATTCCCGGGCGCTTGGACGACGTACGCCGCCGTTTTCAGCCTGGACCCGTGACGGCGGTGCTTAAGGCCTTCGGCAAAACGCGCTCCTCGTGACTCTTTTATAACTTGCGGTGGAATAGTTCCTGTTTACGGCAGAATAGGGGCCAAACAGGAACTATTTCACCGCAACTGATGAGGGGGAGCTGGAGATGCTGACGATTGGGTGCCATCTTTCGACGACGAAGGGCTATCGGGCGATGGGGGAGACGGCGCTATCCATTGGCGCCAGCACCTTTGCATTCTTTACGCGCAATCCGCGCGGCGGCAAGGCGAAAGACCTTGACATGGATGATGTGGCGGCCCTGCGTGACCTTATGGCGCAAAATGATTTTGGCCCACTCGTGGCGCATGCCCCCTATACCTACAACCCCTGTTCTGCCAAAGAGCGGGCGCGCGAGTTTGCCTTGGAGGCAATGGCCGAGGACTTGCAGCGTCTGGAAGCACTGCCCGGCAACTACTACAACTTCCACCCCGGCGCGCATGTGGGGCAGGGGACTGATGCTGGCATTCAGATGATCGTCGACACCTTGTGTCAGGTGATGTTTGAGGGGCAGCAGACGACGGTGCTGCTCGAGACCATGGCAGGAAAGGGTACCGAGGTGGGCCGTAGCTTTGAAGAGCTGGCGCGCATTATCGAGGGTGCTGCTGCCAGGTGTCCAGAGCTATCGGACAAGCTAGGCGTGTGTCTGGACACCTGCCATGTGAGTGATGCCGGCTATGACATCATCCATGATCTGGACGGCGTACTCGACGAGTTCGACCGCGTGGTGGGTATCGACCGCTTACATGCCGTACACATCAACGATTCGAAGAACCCCTGTGGCGCCCATAAAGATCGTCACGAGTGCATCGGTAAGGGATACCTTGGCAGCGAGGAGTTTGGCGGCGGTATGCAGGTTATGCAGAATATTGTATCGAATAACCGCTTGCGTGCACTTCCATTTATTTTGGAGACGCCGAACGAACTTGCAGGTTATGCGATGGAAATTACGCTATTAAGGTCGTTGCAGCAGTAACGACTGTCACAAAGTGGAGTATTCCATGCACGTTATGCGTTTGTTTCAATCAGTTTTCTAATTGCAGATTCGCACTTACGGGTGCATAATATCCAACAGTTTTTGCAGACCTCTGAATCAAACGAGGTCACCGGAAGGAGACTGATTATGAAGCTCAAGAAGCTTGGCGCATTTGCCGCCACGGGCGCCATGGCGCTCGCCCTCGCACTGACGGGCTGCGGCTCGTCCAACGCCACCTCTGGTTCCGATGCCGGTTCCAGCAGCTCTGACAACGCGAAGGTCGAGAAGGTCGACGGCTCCAAGGAATATGCGCTCGTCAAGGACGGCACGCTGACCGTCGGCACCTCTGCCGAGTATGCGCCGTTTGAGTATAAGGATGATAACGGCGACTACCAGGGCTTTGACCTTGAGCTTATCAAGGCTATCGCTGACAAGCTGGGCCTGGATGTCGAGTACGTCAACAACGACTTTGACACGCTCGTTCCCGGCGTTGCTTCGGGCGCCAAGTATGACGTCTCCATCGCTGCTATCACTGACACGCCCGAGCGTGAGAAGGAAGTCGCTTTCTCCGACTCTTACTACATGGACGATCAGGCTATCGTGACCAAGGTCGATAACACCGACATTACGGCCGATAACTACAGCGAGAAGCTCAACAATGCTGACGCCACGATCATCGTCCAGTCCGGTTCGACCGCCGAGGCCTTTGCCCAGGAGAACTTCCCCAAGGCCAAGATCGTCCCCTATAAGGACGCCACCGAGTGCTTCAGCGCACTGCAGTCCGACAAGGGCGACGCCGTGGTCACCAATCGCTCCGTTGCCAGCCAGCTGACCGCCGAGCAGTTCAACACCTGCCATACGGTTAAGCAGATCAGCACCGGCGAGGAGTACGCCATCGCCATCAACCAGGGCAACACCAAGCTCAAGGACGACATCAACCAGGCCATCAAGGACCTGACCGACGACGGTACCGTTGACGCCCTCATGGCTAAGTACAACATCAAGTAAAATAGCTACTTGATCGCGCGCGGGCCCTTTCCGTTTTGGCGGAGAGGGCCTTTGCGTTTCTTGAAAGGGCGTCGCCCCGTCCCGTTATATCTGCAACTTATACGTTAGGAGCCACCTTGTCTCGATTGAACCGAGGAGCTATGGGCCAGAGCTATCCACTGCCCTCGATGCTCCAAAAGCTGGCCTGTGCCCTGGCTGTGGCGCTCGCCCTGGTATGCGCGGGGGCCTGCGTGCCCTCGACTGCTCAGGCGCTTGAGACCGCAAAGATCACCGCCCGACCCAATACCGGTTCGGGCAGCGACGTGGTCGGTGGCACCGAGACCCGCATCACCTGGGAGGTTCAGGCCGATGCCGACGAGGGACTGAGCGGCCTTTCGCTGACGTTTGCCGATGGTACGACCTTTGGTGCGGACGGCACGCGTCTGACGATGCTCTCGGGCGATGACCTTATGGATCGTACGCCCATGAAGCCTACGTGCAAGGTCGACGGCCAGACGCTCAAGATCGATTTTGGCGAGACGGCGCCCGCCGGCGGCTATTTTCGCGTCGAGGTCTACGGCGTGACCTTCCCCGTCGAGGGTGGCGACGAGGCCTTTAGCGGCACCTACACTTTGGCCGATGGTTCGACCAAGAAGATCTCCAAGATTCCGTCGGTGGAGATCAAGGGCGTGACGGCATTCGATAACTTCCTGGCCGACCTTAAGGGGCAGCCGTGGGTCAAGGCATGGAATTCCAACATGTTCCTTCGCCTGTTCCTGAACCCGGTCATTTTGGTCCAGAGCCTGCCGATCGTCTTCAAAGGCTTCCTCATGTCGCTCTCGATCGTGCTCGTGGCGTTTCCGCTGGCAATTCCCTTTGGCTTTGCCTTGTCGCTCATGCGCATCTCCAAGTCGCGCATCCTGCGTTGCCTTGCCGGCATCTATGTGAATATCATCCGTGGTACGCCGGCGTTCCTGCAGATCTACATCGCGTTTTTTGGCCTGCCGCTGGCCGGCGTCAAGGTGGACGACTATGTGCTGGGCGTCATCGTCATGGCCATGAACTCGTCCGCCTACCTGTGCGAGATCTTCCGCGCCGGTATTCAGTCGATCCCCAAGGGCCAGAACGAGGCCGCGCGCTCGCTGGGCATGAACGCCTTCCAAACACTGCTCTACGTTATGATTCCGCAGACGTTCCGCAATGTTTTGCCTACGTTGACCAGTGAGTTCATCCTGCTTTACAAGGATACGTCGCTGCTTGCGGCCGTGGGCGTGGTCGAGATCGTCATGAACGCCCGCACCATCGTGGCCACGACGGGGTCCATCACGCCGTATGTGGTTGCCGCCCTGTTCTACCTAGTCATCACCTTGCCGCTTGCTCGCTTGGTGAGCGGTCTTGAGGCGAGGCTTTTGGGTACGGCCGAAACCAAGAAGAAGCATCCCGCCAAGAGCGCCGGACAGGTCGTCGCGACGCCCGCCGATCACATCGCCGGTCTGTAAGGAGGTCCTATCATGAGCGAAACCAATAACTCGAACGAGGTCGTCGTCAGCATCAAGAACCTCCAGAAGGCCTTTGGCGATAACGTGGTCCTGCGCGATATCGATTTGGATGTGCACAAGGGCGAGGTCGTCGTAGTCCTAGGTCCTTCGGGCTCGGGCAAGTCGACGATGCTTCGTTGCATCAATCGTCTGGAGCATCCCACGAGCGGCTCGATTGTCGTTGAGGGCGTGGACGTGTGCGCCAAGGGCGTCGACCTTAACAAGGTACGTACGCATCTGGGTATGGTGTTCCAGCAGTTCAATTTGTTCCCGCACCTGTCAGTCAAAAAGAACGTCATGCTCGCGCAGCAAAAGGTACTCAAGCGCAGCAAGGAAGAAGCCGAGAAGATTGCCGTCGAGGAGCTGACCAAGGTCGGTCTTGCCGAGCGTATCGACTTTATGCCGAGCCAGCTCTCGGGCGGCCAGCAGCAGCGCGTTGCCATCGCCCGTGCCCTGTCGATGAACCCTCACGTCATGCTCTTTGACGAGGCCACGTCGGCGCTCGACCCCGAGCTGGTTCGCGACGTTTTGGGTGTCATGCGCGACCTGGCACGCGACGGCATGACCATGATCGTCGTGACGCACGAGATGGGCTTTGCCCGCGACGTCGCCGACCGCGTCGTCTTTATGGATGGTGGCGTTATCGTGGAAGAGGGTACGCCGAGCGAGGTCTTCGACCACCCCAAGAGCGAGCGCACCAAGGCGTTCTTGGGCAATATCTCATAGATGATCTGCAGCGTCTCGGAGTGAGAGTTTGCTTGAGCGGGCGGGGTCGTGGCAATGATGCTACGGCCCCGTTTTGCATTTCGGGTAAAGATCTCGTCGTTGCCCAGGCGGACTTTCAACCACATTTTCGGTGAATTATGTGTGCGTGAGATCGGCGGGTGCTCGTTGCCTGGTCTTCCATACAATTACATGCTGTTTGAAAAGAAGCCGGACCATGGGTGCGCTTGGCGCATAAAAGGGAACTGGGTGGGAATCCCAGACAAGGCGGTTACTGTGTGCGGGGCTGTCCCGCGAGTCAGATTACTTGCCCATGGTCTTCTCGTGTCGAGGGTCTTTTGGGAGCCGCTGGATTCCGGTGAGCAGAAGATGACATCATTTTTGCCCCAAGCATCCCGTATTCGATGCGGGGGCATTGCCGCATGCTGTCAGGTGCGGGCGTTTCGCTGTGTCCCGTTTCCCTTTACATGGTCGGCCTCGATTCTTATTGGGGTAATGATCTTCCAGACCAAGGGGGAAAGGATGCTCAACAACATCCGAACAGGTACGAGGAAATTCCTCGTCGTGCTCATGGCGTTTATCTTTGCCAGTTCGAGCACGGGAATGACCGCGTTTGCCGAGGAGGTGAGCACGGGCGTAGCCGCGGCGGCCGATCAGGTCACCGCGACGGGCGATGCTGGGCAGGGCAGCCCTGATGAAGATGAGCCTTCTGCCGACGCTGAAACCGGCATGGCAGATGGCGGCAGCACGCAGGAGCAGGAAGGCTCCGGTGTTGCCGTGCAGTCTATTGCGTCCGAGGAAACGGTACCGGCTGCACAGGTCGAAGAAGCAGGTTCTCTCGCCAAGGTAGTGCGCTCGGGCGAGACGGTGGTCGTCAACGATGCGGCCGATATGCCTGAGACCATTGAGGCGGGTGCGACCGTCAAGCTCGGCGCGAATATTTCGATGGGCGCTGACCAGCAGATCGAGACCGTTGACGGCACCCTGGATGGCCAGGGCCATACGGTCACCATTAACGGCAAGGCCGTTGCGAATAATGTGACCGGATCGATTCAGAACCTGGGCGTGACAGGCTCGGTCTCGAGCACCGACAATGTGGGCTCCATTGCCATGAAACTTTCTGGCACCATCCAGATGTGCTGGTCCACGGCGAGCGTGAACCTTAGCGGCTGGAGTGGCTATGCCGGTGGCCTGGTCGGCGGTATGACGTCCGGAAAGATCGTCAATTCCTATTTTGCCGGCTCAGGCGTTGAGATGAACGGTGGCCTGGTCGGTGAGGCTCAGTCCGGATCGCTGTCGAACTGCCTATATACCGTAGGTTTTTCGCCTGCCGAGATGAACTATGGCGGCTTTAACAAGGGAAACGCGGCTAAAACCGCCGACCTCTCTTCTGCTGAATCACTCGCCGTGCTCAATACCGATGTGCTGTCGACTGGCTTTTCCTGGGTGTCCAACGGTGGCCTGCCCTTGCTTGTAAACGGCTCTGCTCCCGTCGTTGTCAATAAGGATGCTCTCGTCGCAGCTATCACGGCCGCCGAGGCGCTCAATGAGTCAGACTACACAGCGGATTCCTGGTCCGCCTTTGCCGCTGCTCTTGCTGACGCCAAAAACGTCAACGGTAGCGACGATGTATCTCAGTCCGATGTAAATGCGGCGGTCAAGACGCTCAACGATGCCAAGGAAGCGCTTGAGAAAAAGAAGCCGACGACCCCCGTTGCCCAGCCGGAGAACGTTAAGCACATCAAGTCGCAGGATGACTTCATGTATATGAATGTCAAGGATGCAAGCAACTACTATGTGCTCGATAACGACATCGTGATTGATGACGAATGGTTCTTTGGTCCCACGGGTGAGCTCAAATGTACGTTTGACGGGCAGGGTCACACCATTACCTTTAATAACGGCGGCGGCGTTAAGTCGCTGTTTGCGAGTATTGGCTCCGCCGGCGTCATCCAGAATGTCTCTTTTGCCGGCGAGCTCAAGCAAGCAGTGGACGGCAAATCGTTTGGTCCGCTCGGCAATCAGATGAAGGGCGCTGTCATCAACTGCTCCACGTCCGTTACGGGCAAGGGCGTTGTCGGCTTTGCCCGTACGCTCGAGGGCGGCGTGATTTCCAATTGTGTGTCTACCGCCACTTCGACCGGCGGTGTGCTCTTTGCGAGCTATGGTTCCGGTCAGCTTATCAATACATACTGGCAGGAGGGTCTTACCAACAGGGTCGTCTTTCCCGCGAAAGCGCTCGTCAACTCCTATGCCGTTGATGCCGATGACATGAAGACGGCGGCCTTTGTCGAAAATCTCAACGTCAACCGCGGCGAAAACGGCAGTGTGTGGGGTATGGGTTCCGACGGCTTGCCGTACTTCGGCGAGAATCAGGACTATGAATCCCCCGAAGGTCCTGCCACAAACAACAAGTATGAAGTGACGTTTACATCTGCCTCCACCGGCAAGACCGTAACTGCCGCCGATGGCGTACTCTATCCGTCTCCCGATGATGTTGTGGTGGGCGAGAACGGGGCCTCCTGCGTTTCGGGCACGCTTGAGCTCAAGGATCTGCCCACGGATGCCAAGGTGACTTGGGGCACTCCGGACGCCAACAAGGGCGATATCGCCGTTAACGAGGAAACGGGCCTGCTGCACGTGTACAACGATGCCGTGGGTACGGTAACCGCCACGCTTCATAAGGATGATGGCACCAGCGAAGACATCGCGACTGTCGTGGTCAAGGCCGTCTCCAAGCCGATTGATGATTTCCAGATTTGGTACAACGGCGAAAACGTGACGGGCGGCAACATCGCGGTCACGGGCTCCGAGGTCAAGAACCTCGAGATTCGCGTTCATTACACCGATGCCGCCGAGGGCGAATACACCCCTGTTTCGTATACGCGTTTTCGCTTTGCGGGTACGCCGTCGAACGTGATTTGCTCCAATCCCGGATCGGCCTGTTTCTATTTTAAGAAGTCGGGTGAGGCCACGATTTCGGTGTCTTCGCGCACGAATACCGATATCGCCTCCAAGAGCGTGACAGTCACGTCGAGCTATGTGCCAGCGACGGGCATTTCGCTTGGCTATAACGAGGACGGCGATACCGTCTATCTGCATGGCCGCAATCCGCTTGCCAAGGGCGCCTTCCTGACCGATAAAGCTGCGCCGGTCGTGGGACCCGAAAACGCGAGCGACCGCGCAAACTACACGGTTGTCTCGAGTGATTCTGCGGTTGCCGAGTACACGACGAGCGGCGAGATCGGCTTTACGCCGTACAAGGCCGGCAAGACGACCTTTGAGGCGACGGTCACAAACCAGGATGGCAGCGTCATCTCCTCGGGCAAGCGAGAGGTTACCTACGCGTACCGGAACCCACTGAAATCGGTGACAATCACAAATGTCCCCGCGTCCGTTAAGGCCGGTAAGACCGTCGAACTCAACCTGAGTTATACGGGTGAGAACGATGCCGAGGGCTGGAGTGTTTCCGAGCCCGGTATGAAATGGAGCGTGACGACCGAGGAAGGTCGGGATGCCTCGGATGCCGTGAGTATTGACCGACGCGCTCTTGGTGATTGGAAGCACGTTGACGGTGCTCCTGACGATGGCTTGTTTGTGGCGAGCGGCGCCTATGTCCTGACGGCGAACAAGGCCGGTACCTATACGGTGACCGGTACGCCGATCGATCAGACTGCCGGTGCCCAGGCCATCTCCTTTGAGATTACGGTTGACGGAATCGTTGCCTCGCCGGATAACGAGGCAAAGGCCGACGAAGGCGCCCTTTCCGCTGCCAAGTACTTTGACGTCAACCGTACGATCGATGCGTACACCTATGGTCAAGAATGGGAGATTTACGCCTTCGCGACGTCGGGGCGCAAGATTGACGACGCACTTATCGCGAATTACAAGAAGTCCCTTGCCGTTCATAAGGCCGAGTGGTCGGGCAACACCGCCAAGGTGACTGATTGCGAGCGAGTTGCGCTTGCGCTAACCGCGCTTGGCGAGGATATCACCTCTTTCGATGGCGTGAATCTCATTGCCGACATTTGCTCTCACGAAGATCTTGTGGCTTCGGCGAACAACGTGGTCTATGCGCTGATTGCCCTTGACGAGGCGGATATTTCGAATGAGGTGTTGCGTGCGTCCGGCTCTTCTTGGACACGTGCTCAGCTTGTTTGCGCGCTGCTTTCGTTCCAGAATCCCGACGGCGGTTTCACCATCGATGCGGGCGGTGCGAGCAACATCGATATGACCGCTATGGCACTTCAGGCGCTTGCGCCCTATGTCGATGATGACGCGTGCGCCGTCGACCTGGCCTCGAATGGCCAACCTTCTGTTGCATCTGCTGTCGACAATGCGCTCGGCTTCCTGAGGGGCCAGATGAACGGCCTTTGCGATTTTGGGTCCGTTGAGTCTAATGCCCAGGTGCTGCTCGCTCTTGTGGCTCTTGGCAGGGATCCCGTAAATTCCAAGAACGGTTTTGCAACGGGTGCGAATAGCCTGATTTCTGCAATCTGCGCCTACGAGGTTGCCGACGGCAAGGGCTACGCTCATACCATGGGATCCGACGGTAAGCCCGGCAATGCCAACGCGCTTGCGACTGTACAGGCCTTACGAGCCCTTTCGGCCTATAAGTCCGCAGGGTCCGGTGTGAGCTGGTCCAAGATCGGTGGCGTAAAAGCCGGTGTCGTCGAACCGGGCGGTTCGATAAAACCCGTGACGCCTGAGGTACCCGTTCCTACGGTCCCGACGAAGAATCCGACGCCCGCGGTCATGCCGACCGGTTCGCAGAGGGGCGATGGCTCCGGCGATAAGCAGGGCGGTTCTGGAATGCAGGAAGTTGTTGCTTCGCAGGATGGCTCGAAGTCGGAGATGTCGCAGAATGTGGATGCCAACAAGGGCGAGTCCGATAAGAAGTCCGGCTCCGACGAGTCTTCCGGTTCGAAAACGACGTCCGCTGCTGCCGCATCACGCAAGGGTGCTTTGGATGGGCGAGGCGGCGTTAATCCGGTCGCTGTTACCGGTGTTGCTGTCGGTATCGTGTGCCTTGCGGCTATTGGTGCGTGGTTTGTGCGCTCCCGTAAGAACGCATAGCAACTCGATGCCTGCAACGTCCGTCGTTTGATACGCGGGTGAGTTGTGCCGTTCGTGTCGTGGCTTTATAGATGAACGGGCTCCGGGTCAAGACGACCCGGAGCCCGTTTGCGTTGCATCTGTCGTGTCAATGGGTGGTTTATGCCAGCTCCGCTCCCAGAGCCTTGCAGGCAACCTCGCCCTCGTCGTCGGGCGCGTCGTAGCAGATGGTGGAGTCCACGACGTTGACGCCGGCCTCGTCGGCGTCGGCCTTCCAGTTGTCCATCCACTCGCCCTCGGCCCACGAGTATGAGCCAAAGAGGGCGACCTTCTTGTCGCCGAGGGTCTCCTTGACCTCGTCCCACATAGGCTGGAACTCATCGTACTCGAGTTCCTCGGAGCCCATGGCGGGGCAGCCGAAGGCGAAGGCGTCGTAGTCGGCGACCCTGTCGGCAGAGAAGTCGGCGCAGGGGATGACCTCAGTCTCGGCACCCGCGGACGTGGCGCCTTCGGCGACGAGGCCTGCCATGGCCTCGGTGTTGCCTGTACCGCTCCAGTAGACGACTGCGATCTTGCTCATATGTTTTCCTTTCGGTTGTGCGGCGTGCGGCCGCGTTTTGTATGCTCTATCGGGTTGCCTGGACAAGTTGTCCCAGGGTGCAGCCCTGTTGATAGATATAGGTAAGGTATTGCGTGCATGCGCGATAGGAGTCAAAGGTCGTGAGCGCCTGTTCGACGTTCGTGTATACCTTCCAGGCGCCAAAGACCTTATAGTTTTCGCCGTGCTGGACGATAAACTGATGGACATCTTCGTAGGGATAGCCCAAAAAATAGCCAATTTCGTGGGGGAACTCGCACATGCACCCCGTATCGCAGTGCCTATTTCGCGCGAGTGCGCAGACACTGCCGTCATAGGCGCTTTCTGCGGCATTGCTGCTTGCCAGCGTGATGCGCGCGGCGAGATGCACCAGGGATGCGGGCAGGTTGTGGACATCGTAGCCTTCGGCGACAAGCGCCGTCGCGGCGCGGGGGTCGGAGAGATATCGCATAAGGTCCGCAGGGCGGTACACATAGATGAGCGCTCCGCAGGGGCGCCAGACCAAAACGCTCATATGGATCCCGAGCGGCTGGAGCTCGCGGTTGCATTGGGCTATGACGGCGAGCAGGCGAGAGCGTCGCTCTTCGATTTGAACGACGCCGAGTTTTCCGTTTTGGTTGGCGTAAACGCCGGGATAGGTAAAGAGCGAAGCCGGCTTGATACCTGCGAGCGTAGGGGAGCAGTTGCGCACGACAGCCGTTTGGTATGTTGGGATGTCAATGGTTCGAGTCACGCTGCCCCTTTCGAGCCCTCACTTGTTAGCCTAGGAAAACTTATACACGAAAGTAAGCTATGGTCAACAAAAAAGTTTGAAGAGGGAAACTAATTGACCGAACGGACATGATTTTGGGTTAAGATAGGGACACCCCATGGGGGTATCTAGATAGGGCTACTTGAAAGGGGAACGCATGAGTGACTTGCTCAATCCTGCGAATCTCATCGTGCTGGCCGTCATTGCCGTCGGCATGTTTTTTGGGCTGCGTCGCATTGCCGCTTCGACACACGGGAAGAGTTGTTGCAGCGATAGCGTGAGCGGCAAGAAAGCCAAGAGGGTTGTGGTGGCAGACACCGACGAGTCCCACTACCCCTATCGTGAGGAGCTGCTTATCGGCGGCATGAGTTGCGACGGCTGCGCTCAGAACGTGGCCAATGCCCTGAATGCGCTGGATGGCGTGTGGGCAACGGTGACGTATGCGGACCACACGGCACGCGTGCGCTCTAAGCAGCCGATCGATCGCGGTACTCTCGTGGCCGCCGTGAAGGACGCGGGTTACTACGTCATGACGCTGTAAGCGCCGCCTTGGATGCATTTCCTTGTCTAGGCTCGTCCGCGCAACTCGATGCCTTGGATATCGTCGAAGTTGATGGCGATATCCCTGAGTTTGAGTAGCTTGAATGCGGGTAACACTTCGTCGAGAATGCCGGTGCGGCTACGATAGCCGTACGTATCGTAATAGGTGACGCGCACCAGGTCGCCGCGTTTGAGGCCCTCGAGCTTTTTCGAAAGCTCGAGGGCTTTTTCTTCCGTGAGCTCACATTTTGGCTCAACAGTGATCTCTTGTTTGCGCACGAGCTCGTAGTATCCCGTGAGGGCGGCAAAGGGCATAAACTGCGCGGCACGGCCGGCGCGGACGGCGCCGTTGGCGGTGAGCTTGGGGTCGGCGGATCGGCGTCTTCCCTCGGGGTCCGCTAGACGTTCAAAAGGCGTCGGTGGCCGCATCGGCTGTTGTTGGGACTTAGGCACGATGTCCTCCTACCTGATCGTTGCGTTCGCGTGCGGTGGCGCCGGTGGTAAAGCTTAATCCCTTGACGAGCGCGTTCTTGCCGTACTTGCCCTTCACGGCCAAGACGGCGCGTGCCAGGTCGCGCTCGCGCTCATCGGCCTTAACATCGCTGAACAGATCGATGGTGGCAAATTCCTCGGGCACCAGATTGCCAAAGCCCAGATTGATACGCTTGACCGGTCGCTTGGGGTCGACCGTTTGTGCCCAAAGGTCATCGAAATAGCCCATGATCTTCTTAAACGAATTAGTGCTCTCGGGCAGCTTGCGCGAGGCGTTGGAGTGCGCAAAGAGCGCGGCATAGCCACCACGCGGCTTGCCGCCGTGTTCGCCCACAAAGATGCCGTCAATCGCCTGTGCCTCCCGCACCAAACGTCGGCGTTCGTCATCTCGCTGGACGGGTTTCGGTGCGCGCCGCGCGGGCTCGGGGCCGTCGGTCGCTGCGGGCTCGATGCCCGAAGTGCTCGAGCGCAGATGTCCGCAGCCGTCTATATACTGCGCTGTGCCGCTGGCGTTGAGCCGGCGTATGTCGGCGTGCTCGCCTGCATAGCCCACAAAGAGCGAGATGCTGTCGCACACCACATGCTTGTCGATCAAATCCAGCACGGCGGCATCGACCATTTCACGCAAGACGGTGTAGGCCTGCTCGTAGGCATAGCCCTTCGAGAGCACCTGCCCCGTGGTGGTCGAGGTCGCTTGTGGGCGATAAGCTTGGATATCGGCGATGGTTGTCGGCTCACGCCCGAAGGCGTGGTCGATAAGATATTCGGCATTGACGCCGAGTTCGTCATAGAGCAGGTTCTCGTCGAGTGCGGCGACGCCCATCAGGTCGTAGACGCCGTATTTCTCGAGACGGGCCGCCACGCCGGGGCCGATGCCCCAGATGTCGGTGATGGGGCGATGGGGCCAGATCTCCTTGCGAAAGGTCTCGTCGTCGAGTATGCCGATACGGCTGGGCACGTGCTTGGCGGTGATATCGAGTGCAACCTTGGCCTGGAATAGGTTGGGGCCGATGCCGACCGTTGCCGTGATGCCGGTGCGCGCCAGGACCTCGTCGCGCAACATGCAGGCGAAGCCTTCCGCATCGGTGTGATAGAGGCCCAGATAGGGTGTCACGTCGATAAAGCACTCGTCAATTGAGTAGACGTGAACGTCTTGCGGACTGACGTATTTCAGGTAGATACCGTAGATCTGCGCCGACACCTCCATGTAGTGCTGCATGCGCGGCACGGCCTTGATGTAGTCGATGCCATCGGGTATTTCGAACAGGCGGCAGCGATTGTGAATCCCTAGATCCTTCATGGCCTGCGTGATAGCGAGACAGATGGTCGTGCGTCCGCGCGATTCGTCGGCAACGACCAGGTTGGTGGTGAGCGGATCGAGCCCACGATCGACGCACTCGACGCTGGCATAAAACGTCTTGAGGTCGATACAGATGTAGGTGTGCTGCTCGTGCGCCATCCGTGCCCTTTCATCAAACACATGTTCTTATCGAATACCTGTTCGATAATACCCGCTTGACCGGACATCGTCAAAACCTACCAAAAAGGGACAGGTTTATTTTGGTCGGTTTACCGAGTGCTTACAGTGAGCCGGTAGCCTTAATGTGTTAAATACGCTGAGGGGGTATGGATGACCATCGATATGGGTGATCTTGCACTTCTGAAACTGTTCGTGCTGTGCCTTGCGATCTTTGTTTACCTGCTGATCAAGGTGCTCAAAGGACGGGCTATAAGAATCGATGAGGTGGGATACTTGCTGCTTGTCGAGAGGCTTCGGTCGCCGGTGTTGACGGCCGTGATGAAAGCCGCCTCGAGTTTGGCGTCGCTGCCGTTTGTCGTCGGTGTGCTAGCCGCGGCGATGCTGTGGGCGCCCAATTGGGCCCATGTTGTCTGGGCCGCCTTCAATGTCGGTGCTATCAGCGCAGCCGACCAGCTGTTAAAAGTTCTTGTGCGTCGACCTCGTCCACAGGGATTTCGGCTTGTCGAGGCGCCGGGGCTGAGCTTCCCCTCGGGCCACTCGATGGCGGCCATGGCGTTTTATGGCTATGGTATATGGTTGGTGCGGTGTGGCGTGTGTGGCCTTCCGTTCGGCGCCGCCATCGAGGTTGCACTCGCGTGCGTCATCCTTGCGGTGGGCGTCAGCCGTGTCTATCTGGGCGTGCACTACGTTTCGGATGTGCTGGGCGGGTTTTGCCTGTCTTTTGTCTGGCTCATCCTGTTCGTGCGTCTTGGCCCTTGGATTTTGACCATCTAATTGTCGCAACTGGACGCCATGTCGGATCGAATCTGATTTTAACGCAGCCCTAAAGAGCGCGAAACAGCTCGGAAAAGCTCGCTTCGTAGCATGAGCCTAACGATCGATACCACCATAAAGCACGGAAGGGTTGTGGGGACAATGGTCAACTATGGGTTTGGTATGCCGACGCGCTTGGTTGCGGATGGGGATGTGGCTCGCTGGTGCGGACGATTGGTTGCCCACTATGGCGGCACCAAGGCACTGGTCGTGCTGGGAGGCGACAAGCACACGCGTGATGAGCTTGTTTCGGCGGCGCTGGGCTCGCTCGATCGCGCCCTGCTCGAACGCATACTCTTTCGTTGCGGCTTGGTCGGGGGCGACGGGGGAGACGATTTGGTCGACGAGGCCGTAGCCCTGGCGACCGATGAGGGCGTGGACTTTGTCCTGGCGATCGGCGATGCCGATACGGCGAGCTTTGTGCGCGAACTCGCTCGTCGCATGGCCGTGCTCGATGCCGGCGAGGACGGCTTTGTTCCCTACGGGTGCATCGTCTCCGAGGGAAAAGTGCCCGCCGTTGTGGGTGCCGGCGAGGTTCCCGTTTTTGCTATCATCGCGCCCGAACTGCTGGAGGGCATCGGGTCTCCCTTGCGCGAGCTGCTCGGCAGCGTATGCGCCGCGGCATAATGGCCTGCCAGGAAGGGACAGGTAAATAATGGTAGGAAAAGCGTTTGACCTGCCAAAATAAACCTGTCCCTTTTTGGTCGGTCGCCGTTCGGGGGCCGATTGGCAACGCTCGCTGATTACGGTCTTGACCTGCGTTAGAATAGGGGCATCTGATTATCCGGGCGCATGGAGGAATGCGCCCGTATGCTGAGGAGGACTTTATGGCAACTGTTGCCGCACCTATCGACGCCACGTCGACCGCCGCTTGGAAGGCGCTCGAGGCCCATCAGGAGAAGCTCGAGGCCGAGGGCATCGACCTCAAGGCCTGGTTCGCTGCTGACGCCGACCGCGTGAATAAGTTGAGCTTTGACGCCGGCGACCTTCACTTCGATCTGTCCAAGAACCTGGTGACCGATGAGACCGTCAAGCTGCTGTGCGATCTTGCCCGCGAGGTGAAGCTCGAGGAGCGCCGCGACGCTATGTTCTCCGGCGAGCACATCAACACCACCGAGGACCGCGCTGTTCTGCACACCGCGCTTCGCCGTCCGGCAAGCGAGAAAGGCCAGCTCATCGTTGACGGCCAGGATGTCGTCGCCGACGTGCACGAGGTCCTCGACCGCATGTATGCCTTCGCCGAGCGCGTGCGCTCCGGTGAGTGGAAGGGCGTAACCGGCAAAAAGATCGAGCACCTGGTGTCCATCGGCATCGGTGGCTCCGATCTGGGCCCGGTCATGGCTTACGAGGCTCTGCGCCCCTATGCCGACGCCGGTATCGACTGCCGCTATATCTCCAACATCGACCCCAACGATCAGGCCGAGAAGCTCCGCGGTCTGGATCCCGAGACCACGCTCGTGATCATCGTTTCCAAGACCTTCACCACGCTCGAGACCCTTACCAACGCCCGCGAGGTCAAGACCTGGATGCTCGAGCAGCTCAAGGCTCAGGGTGCCATCGACGGCTCCGAGGAGCAGAACGCCGAGGCCGTGGCAAAGCACTTCGTCGCCGTTTCCACCGCACTCGAGAAGGTTGAGGCCTTCGGTATCGACCCGGCCAACGCCTTCGGCTTCTGGAACTGGGTCGGCGGCCGCTACTCCGTCGACTCCGCCGTGGGCCTGTCGCTGATCGTCGTGCTCGGCCCCGAGCGCTTCCAGCAGTTCCTCGAGGGCTTCCACGCCATCGACGAGTACTTCTGCAACACGCCGCTCGAGAACAACGCCGTCGCGCTGATGGGCCTGCTCAACGTCTGGTACGTCAACTTCTTCGGTTCCAAGAGCCACGCCGTGCTGCCGTACTGCCAGTATTTGCACCGCTTCCCGGCCTACCTGCAGCAGCTCACCATGGAGTCCAACGGCAAGCACGTCCGCTGGGACGGCAGCGCTGTGACCTCCGATACCGGTGAGATCTTCTGGGGTGAGCCCGGCACCAACGGCCAGCATGCCTTCTATCAGCTGCTGCACCAGGGCACTGTGGTGGTTCCGGCCGACTTTATCGCTTTCGCCAACACTGCCAACCCCGCAACCGACAACGGCCAGGACGTCCACGAGCTGTTCCTGGGCAACTTCCTGGCCCAGACCAAGGCGCTCGCCTTTGGTAAGACGGCCGACGAGGTTCGTGCCGAGGGCACGCCCGAGCAGATCGTCCCGGCCCGCTGCTTTGAGGGCAACCGTCCGACGACCTCGATCTTCGGCGACACGCTGACCCCGTTCGCGCTCGGCGAGCTCATCGCCCTGTACGAGCACATCACGTTTGTCGAGGGCACGGTCTGGGGCATCGACTCCTATGACCAGTGGGGCGTTGAGCTGGGTAAGCAGCTCGCCAAGCAGATCACCCCTGCCTTCCACGATGACGCCGCCAAGGCCGAGCAGGACGCTTCGACCCAGGCGCTCATTGAGTTCTACCGCGTTCACCGCAAGTAGGATTCGCTGCGAAAACTAACGCATAGCCGACAAGGGCCCGTATCCGTTGGGATGCGGGCCCTTTGCTGTTTGGATAGGATGGAATGTATCGGGAGGCGCCTCGACGGGCATCGCAATCGTCGAAGGCGCGCCGTTCATGTTTGGGACAATATGACATTTTTCCCGTTGCAAACAGCGCCGCCGTGGGTGTTCTGTATGATGGCTCAGACAAGGTTGTTCAATGACAGGGAGGCATATATGGCAATCAAGGCCATCGCAATGGATATCGACGGTACGCTCACCAATGACCAGAAGGTAATTAGCCCGCGCACGCGCGAGAAACTGCTCGCAGCGCAGGAGTCGGGCGTTAAGCTCATTTTGGCCTCGGGCCGTCCCGCGTGGGGCCTTCATGCCCTGGCGCAGGAGCTCGATCTTCAGAGCCACGGTGGCCTGCTGGTGGCCTTTAACGGTGCGCATGTGGTCGATGCTCAGACCGACGAGGTGCTGTTCGACCAGGCCATGCCGGTCGACGAGTTGCATCGCTTGCTCGACCATCTGCGTAACTTTGACGTGATCCCCATGATTTCGCTCGGCCGCGATCTGCATGTCGTGGACTCGTATCGCTGCATGATCGCGCTGCCCGACGGCTCGCAGAAGAACATTGTCAAATATGAGCGAGACGCATGCGACCTTAAAATCCGCGAGGTCGAGAGCCTTCATGAGGTTGCGGATACCCATCCGGTGGACAAGCTGCTCACCGCAGGCGATCCGGCCTATCTGCAGGCGCATCACGAGGAGATGTACGCACCCTTTACCGAGACGCTTTCGGGCATGTTTACGGCCGACTGGTACTTTGAGTTTACGGCGCCCGGTATCGATAAGGCGCGTGCGCTGCGGGGCGCTCTGCCCAAGCTAGGCATTGATGCCAGCGAGGTCGTATCGTTTGGCGATGGTCAGAATGACAAGTCCATGATCGAGTGGGCCGGCATCGGTGTTGCTATGGGTAATGCCATCGATGAGGTCAAGGCCGTGGCTCAGATGGTGACCGCGAATAACAACGAAGACGGCATTGCGGTGGCACTTGATCAGTTGCTGGGCTAGAATCGCCGATAGTGCATGGTTCGGGCGTCTGCTTGCAGGCGCCCTTTTGTTAGGGAGGGTGCCGTGTCCGCATTTCCGTTCGACGCCGTTATCTTTGACATGGACGGCGTCATCGTCGATACCGAGTATTACTACCTGGGGGAGACCGCTGCGTTTGCCAAAGAGCTTGGGCTGAACCTGAGTCGAGAAGATCTGAACGCGCAGGTCGGTGCCTCACACCAGTTCTTTTTGCATATGCTGGTCGATTGGTTTGAACGCGCCGGAAAGGGGCACTTTACCGGCGAGGAGGCGCTTGCCCGCTGGGACGAGTGGGCACATAAACGCCCGCGCGATTATCAGGCCCTGATTAATCCCGGCGCTGTGGAGACGATTCGCGAGCTCCCGCGTCGCGGTGTACGCGTGGCGCTGGCCAGCTCATCTTCCATGAATAGCATCGTGGAAGTGCTTGACGCGTGCGGCCTGTCGGATGCCTTTGAGTACGTGGTGAGCGGCGAGCAGTTTAAGGAGAGCAAGCCTGAGCCCGATATCTACCTACATGCGTTGGATCTGCTGGGGCTGCCCGCGGACCGCTGCTGCTGCGTTGAGGACTCGGTACCCGGCATCACCGCCGGCAAGCGAGCCGGTCTGACGGTGATTGCCAAGCGCGAGGAGCGCTTTGGCTTTAGCCAGGATGCCGCGGACAAGATTATCGACCAACTGCCGGAGCTGCTGGAGCTTGCGTAGGAGCGCGGTAGTTGCGCGTTTTTCGGGTCTGATGAGTAACTGCCCGACATTTTGGTGCGGCAGCAAGCATACTTTATGCTAATGCGGGCTCAAGGGCTTGTTGAATGCCCTTGAGCCCGCTTTAGACTTAATTGTGCTGGGAGAGGGTATATGCCACCGACTGAAGGGCTAACTGACGGTAAAGCAGCGATACCGCTGTACCAACAGGTTATCGATATCATTAAAAACGAAATCAACTCCGGTGCCTACAAGGCGGGCGCGCGGATACCCAACGAATTTGAATTGGCTGAGAACTATAAAGTTGGCCGCGTTACCGTGCGACGCGCTATTGAGGAGCTCGTCCAGCAGGGCTATCTAACGAAGCGACAGGGGAAAGGTACGTTTGTCAATGCCCCCAAGCTCAAGCGCAAGATTCGCCAGAAGGATGACGTCCAGAGTTTTTCGGACGCATGCCGCGTTAACGGAATGGAACCGGGGGCGCGCGTCATTTCGAGAAAGATACTGCCGGCGGATTCCACCGAAGCGCAGTTCTTTGGTGTTCCCGTTGGAACTGATTTGATTTGCGTTGAGCGTGTGCGTACTGCCGATGGCGTCCCTGTCATGCTCGAGAACAACATATACGTTTACGAGGACAACGTTTATCTATCAACGGCACCTCTATCTAACCAATCCATTTTTGAGTTCGTGCGCAACCGGACGGGCCGCACGCCCGCGTTTACCGACCCGTGCACGCTCGAGATCGCGTGCGCAACGCCCGAGGTCGCTCGGCTGTTGGCAGTTCCCGTTGGCGAACCCTTGTTTTATATGGAAGCCTTCTTTTTCGATGAGCAGCGGCGGCCGTTTATCATCGGTCGTCAGCGGATCGTTGGATCTCGCTACGTTTTTGACATCTAGGACATTGCGAATGGAGACGCCTGGTGGATCATCTCACCGGTCGTCTCCATGCCGTTCACGGTGCGCACGCAACCGTTCAACCGTGTTGCGGCAATCAGTTTGAAATAATCTTGATGACTGGAAAATCTGCTGGTAATCTATGGAACGTCATAGAACGTTTGCTTGTGCAAGCGTTGAAGCGAGATGCGATGCAGTCTTGAGTTCTTTGGAGGTATCTATGTCAGATACGAAGGCGAAGAAGACAAACAGACGTTTTAAGTTCAAATTACCGCATGTCTATACGATCATGTTCTTGCTGATCGTTGTCTTTGCGGTCCTGACTTGGATCGTTCCTTCTGGTCAGTATCAGCGCAAGACGATTTCGACAGCGGCGGGTGAGCGTGAAGTCGCCGTTGCTGGAACCTATGAACAGGTCGATAAGAACTACACCGATTCCGAGACCGGTGAGACCATCAATCTGGGCCAGGATATCTTTGCGGTCCTGCAAGCGCCTACTAAGGGCATCCAGGAGGCTGCCGACGTCGTTGCGTTCGTCTTATTGATTGGCGGATCGTTCGCAGTCATCACCAAGACCAACGCTTTGAATGCCGGCATGAGCCGTGTGATTAAAAAGCTCAAGAACAAGGATATCCTCATCATTCCCATCACGATGACGTTGCTGTCCATTTGCGGCACTACATTTGGTATGTCTGAGGAAGCCCTGCCGTTCTATGCCATCTTCATTCCCATCATGATGGGTATCGGTTATGACTCGATGACGGCATTCATCATCTGCTTCCTTGGTCCTAACCTGGGATATTGCGCCTCGACCATCGACCCGTTTAATGTTTTGATCGCCCAAGGCATCATTGGCATCGAGGGCAATCCTCAACTGTGGCTGCGCGCCATTTCTTGGGTCATCTTTACCGCCGTTGGCATCGCATGGGCCATGCGCTATGCCATGCGCGTCAAGAAAAACCCCGAGTCGTCCATTACGTACGAGGACGACAAGCTCAAGCGTGTTGAGTTTTCCGTGACCGATGCCTCCATCGAGGAAGAGTTCACTACCCGTCAGAAGCTTGTGCTTATCGATTTTGCTTGCGGTATGGGCATTATCGTCTGGGGTCTTGTTACCCAGGGCTGGTACATGAATGAGATTTCCGCCGTGTTCCTCGGTATGGGCTTGCTTGCCGGTATCCTGGGCGGCCTTGACCAGCAGACGATCGCCGAGGAGTTCGTTAAAGGTATTGCCGACTTTGCGTATGCCGCTATCGTCATCGGCATCGCTCGCGGTATCTTGGTCATCGCAGAGGGCGGCATGATCATCGACACCATTCTCCAGGCGCTCGCTACTGCGCTCGCCGGTGCACCCGCCGCCGTCTATACCACGTTTATGTATATCGTCCTTGGCCTGCTCTCTTTGCTGGTTCCCTCGAGCTCTGGACTTGCGGCGCTCACCATGCCCGTCATGGGTCCGCTGACCGAGCTTATGGGTCTCAATCCCGAGGCGGCCGTCACCGCGCTCCAGTTTGCCAACCAGACCATCAACACCATCAGCCCCGTGGCGGGCATGACGGTCGCCGGTCTTGCCGTGGCTAAGATTTCGTTTGGCCAATGGTGGAAGACCATTTGGAAGTTCTTCATTTTTATGGTCGTCTTTGGCCTGATCGTAACGGCAATCTCTGGCATGCTTCCGGTGTAGGTGGTTGTGATGTCTGATCGTTTGACGGTCCTGACGTCTAAGAGCGTCTTTACCGGTACGGGGGACCTGCCGTTTGAAGGTTTCGTAGCGGTCCGTGGCAATCGAATTGAGGCTGTTGGCACCAAGTGCGAGGTAGCTTCGTATTTGACCCAGGCGGACGAGGTAGTTGACCTGGGCGACCGCACCGTCATGCCCGGCCTGATCGATGTGCATACCTTCTATACAGGCTGGGCGCTGCGGACGTTGGGGTCTGATCTGTCCGGCATCGTTGATGCCAAAGAGGCCGTGTCGCTCTTGCGTGCATGGAAAGAAGATCATCCGGATTGCGCGGCGGCTTTTGGCCACAACCTACCCGAAACGTTGGCATCGGATGCCGAGAACGCAAATACGGCAGCTGTGTTTGACGATTGTTTTGGCGATATCCCTGTCGTCTGCTTTACACCGGGTGCGGAGACCTGCGTTCTCAATGCTGCCGCCAGTGTGCGATACGGCTTTACACCCCAGGCGTGCTATGCCGAGAAGATCTGGCGCATGATGAGCGATTTCCTCGCGCTACCCGAGGTGCGCGCCGGGTATTCGGACTACATGGGCATGCTTAACGAGCGCGGCGTTACCGCCATCAAGGAGATGGCGTTTGATGACTACTACGGCTTTGCCGACGAAATGGCTCGCCGTGAGGAATCTGGTGAGCTGACGGTTCGCGTCTCTATGATGTCGCAGCCGGTGGGTGCCGGTGCAAATCTGGCATATGCCCGCGAGGCGCGAGAGCGCTTCCGGGGACGTATCGTTCGCTTTTCTGGCTTCAACCGTATGACCGATCGCGGCGTATGGGCGGGGCTTGCCGAGATGATTGACCCCTATGAGGACACGGCCGATGCGGGAGCTGCCGGCAAGACGGTTGTCGAAGAGCCCGAGTGGGATCTGATTGAGAACGAGCTACGTGCAATTGATGCTGACGGCTTCCGATATTCCTTGCATTGCCAGGGCGATGGCGCCGTTCGTCGCACCGTGGCGCTCTATGCCTCGCTGCCTCGAGACGAGCATGGACGGATGCTCCGACGCCATGCGATTACCGATCTCGAGAACTCTGACCCGACCGATCTTGTCGAGTTCGGCAAGTTAGGTGGGATTTGCGAGGTCTATCCGCAGATTCTGACGCTAGACCGGCGTGAGGATTGCTTGTCGATGATGCGTCGACAAATTGGCGAGACACGACTTCTGCACAGTTGGAATCGCCGCGGCATGGAAGATTCCGGATGCACAGTGTGCTGTGGCACGGATTTGCCGCTGCTGATTCCGAGCCTGGGCGAGTCAATCTACAGTGCGTGCGGCGGATACTTCGACGACGGATTGCCCGTGAATGAGGTCAACGCGCTGACGCTTGTCGAGCTCTTGCGCGCTTGGACTGCCGGGGGCGCGTACGATCTGATGCGCGAAGACGAGCTGGGTACGCTCGAGGTTGGCAAGCTTGCCGATATCTGCGTGCTCGATCGGGATGTGTTCGACCTCGATTATCGCGACGCACGCGATCTTGCGGTTGATATGACGATGTCGGACGGACAAATCGTGTTCGATCGAAATAAGGAGGCATAAGATGCCTGAATCCAAACCGACGCTGCGCCGCGAACAGATTGCGGGTATGAATATCCACTACATCATGTGGTCGCTCGATTACTTCCTTGATGTGCAGCAGCGTTTGGGCTTTGAGTCCATTGAGCTGTGGTGTGCGGAGCCGCATGTGACGCTCGACCACACGGGCTACTTTGAGGCTGAGGTCCTGGCGAAAAAGGCTGCAGATCGTGGGCTTAGGTATCGTACTCTGTGCCCCGAGAATGTTGTCTATCCTTGGCAGTACTGCGCACGCAAGCCGCTGCATGAACAGCGCAGCCTGGCGTACTTTAAGCACGGCATTGAGCTTGCCGAGGCACTTGGGTGTGACCGTATGTCCGTCAATTCGGGCTGGGGCGACTGGGACGAGGACCGCGAGGAAGCCTGGAAGCGCAGCCGCGAGCACTTGTCCATTCTGGCGGAGTATGCCGGCGAGCACGGTCTGGTGCTTACGATGGAAAGCCTGCGTCCCGAGGAGAGCAACCTTGTGACGACGGTTTCCGATGCGAAGCGTATGATTGACGAGGTCGCGAGCCCGTACTTACAGCCCATGGTTGATACAACCGCGATGGGCGTTGCAGGCGAGACGCTCGAGGACTGGTTTGCCGCCTTTGGTGATGGGGCAATTCACGAGATGCACTTTATCGACGGTGACCCGTATGGCCATCTGGTGTGGGGCGATGGCAAGCACGATATGGACGCCTTCGTCGCCACGCTCAACGCCTATGGTTTCGACGGTATGCTGGGCCAGGAAATCACGGACGGTCGTTACTACGATGACCCGGCGGCGGCAGATGCCAAGAACATGGCCGCATTCGAGAAATATCTGATTGACTAAAACAACTATCGGCCACGCAGCCAACGTCATTGATTGCGGGCCAAACAAGAAAGGAACTGGATATGAACGCACACGATCTGATCAAAGAGGCAATTGCCGAGAAGGGCAAGTTCGACAGCGTCTACTGGATTGCTTGCGGTGGCTCCATGATCGATTTGATCCCGGCTCATGAGCTTCTGCAGCGCGAGGCAACCACCTTCACTTCGTATATCTATACCGCGCGTGAATTCGACATCATGCGTCCGCGTCGTCTGGGCGAGAAGTCCCTGGTCATCGCCTGTAGCCACAGTGGCAACACCCCCGAGGTCGTCGAGGGCTGCGAGATTGCCCTTGCCGCCGGCGCTACGGTGATCGCCCAGACCGACAACGCTGGATCTAAGATCGACACCGGTAAATGGACTACGTGGGTCTACCCGTGGGGCGAGGGCGTGCCGCAGGCCGAGGTCCCCGCTGGTATTTCGCTGTCGCTTGCGGCCGAGCTGCTCGATCAGCAGGAGGGCTACGCCGATCTTGCCGATATGTATGCCGGTATTGCCGAGATGGATAAGATTCTTCCCCCGGCACGTGAGAAGGTAAATGTCGAGCTGGGCGATCGCTTTGCCAAGCTTTGCCAGGAGCACGAGTTCTTCTATATTCTGGGCAGCGGTCCCAACTTTAGCCAGACTTACGGTTTCGCTATCTGCTCTCTTATGGAGATGCAGTGGCAGCACTGCAGCTACATCCACTCTGCCGAGTACTTCCACGGTCCCTTCGAGGCTACTCAGGATGGCGTTTTTTACTTCCTGCAGATGGGCTCCAGCGAGTGCCGTGCTATGGACGAGCGCGCCCTGGCGTTCCTTAAGACGCATACCGATACGCTAATGGTGCTCGATGCCAAGGAGTACGGTATGGAAGCCGTGCCGGCGAGCGTCCGTGCCTATTTGGACCCGGTGCTGTTCTACGCCATGAACTGCGAGCTGCGTGCTGCACGCGGCAAGGTGTTTGATCACGATCCCGATTTCCGTCGCTACATGGGCGTCGTCGAGTACTAGAAGGGACAAAGGCCATGGCATTTAACGTTAACGCGCTCGGATTTGGCGACAACGTCGTCGATCGCTACGAGCATATCCACACCATGTATCCCGGCGGCAATGCGGTGAACTTCGCCGTTTATGCCAAGAAATGCGGTGCCGCACGCTCTGCATACATGGGCATTTTTGGCAATGACGCCGCTGCCGAGCATGTCATTGCAAGCCTCGAAGATGAGGGTATCGAGCTTGACAAGTGCGAGCAGATGATTGGCGAGAACGGAGCGGCTCGCGTGACCGTCGTTGACGGTGACCGTGTCTTCCTTGGCTCCAACGAGGGCGGTATCCGTGGCGATGCGCGCTATGTCCTCGATCGCTTTGACCTTGCGTACATGAAGCAGTTCGATGTGGTTCATTCGGGCAACTATTGCTTTACCGAGCGCGAGCTGCCCAAGTTGAAGGCTGCGGGCGTCACGGTCTCTTTTGACTTTTCGGACGACTCCACCGACGAGTACTACGAGCAGATTGCGCCCTACGTCGATTTCGCTTTCTTTAGTGCGGCGGATGCTGCGAGTGAGGACGAGATCCGCGAGCGTCTGGCATGGGTGAAGGGCTTGGGTCCGCGTTTTGTGTCGGCTACGGCGGGCGCCGAGGGCTGCATTGCTTACGACGGCGAGCGTTATTACCGCCAGCTGGCTAAACCGGTAACGGACATGAAGGACACCATGGGGGCGGGCGACTCGTTCCTCACCTCGTTTTTGATGTGCTATCTCGATTCCGCCAAGCGTGGTGAGGATGGCGCCGAGGTCATCGAGCGCGCGCTCGACTTTGCTGCCGGGTTTGCCTCGACCGTGTGCGGCATGGAAGGTTCTTGGGGCCACGGAGCGCCGATTGTCGAGTAGTTGAGTGTCCCTGGGGAGGCGCGTTGGCGCCTCTCTGGGATCCTATGGGCAAAAAATGCCAAATATGAGTACTGCCACTAATTTAGTCGCAGCAAAATCAACCCCTTCAGACGTAATTTGAGCGTTTGGAGGGGTTTAAGATTTGCAAAACGCAGGATGTATGACTGTAAAAGCTTTATTTAACGGACAATCGAGGATTATTCGGCGGTTGGGAAGTTAAAAGTAATGTATCCATTCCGGTAGCAGTACTCATATTTGGCCTTTTTTGCCCACTAGGGTCGGCAGCAGTCGAAAATGGAGCGTGAATTTGCCAAAACCGCCGATTCGATGCGCTTTGCGTCACAGTTTTTAAGTGAGGCAATGCGTTCTGAGGTCCTTGTGAGCGATCTGATGAGCGATTGTACGCTTGTTTCTGTGTTTGGTTCGGCTGGGGCGTCGGTTTCAAGCAGCAGGCGGTCGAGTGGAATCTGTCGTACGTATTCGCGTCCTCGCTTAGACGCGAGCATGCGTTCGTTGGCGGAAAAATAACAGCCCGCATTACGCGCGCGGGCGAGTTCGTCCGAAGTGCCACTAAACCAGTGGAAGATGATAGCGGGGGAGTCGGGGTTTGGGATGAGTAGTCCATGCGATTCGAGGACGTCTAGTACGGCTCCTGCCGAACGAACGGCGTGAATTGATATCACGCGCCCGGTAAGAGGATGCTGCACGAGTGTATCGCAGAGCCGGTCAAATGCCTGTATTTGCAGCGGCTCGCTTCCGGCAAAGCGCGCGGAAAAGTCGAGTCCAACCTCGCCGATTAAGCGCTCTTGCGCAGCGACCTCGCAAAGCAGATTGATTTCGGCGGTTCCGCATCGCCCGTCGGCGAGCCACCAGGGATGGAGGCCAACGCCCGCGATAATGTTTGGGTAGCGGCTGGCACGCCTTTTTGCTGCCGCGAAGTCGCGTGGGTCGACCCCACAATCAAAGACCCCCAGCCCTATAGCCGCAGTTTCGTCGGCAACAGTATTCGGGTAAGCCATCAAATCAAGATGGCAGTGTGCGTCAATTAACCGGGGTTCCATCGCGGTGCGCCTTGCTAGTCCAGGCGCTGGCCGTCAGCACGCACGCGCTCAGTGCCGCGTCCACTGATCTGGCGAATGACCTCGCCGGCAATCATCTGACCCATGATGGGCGGCATATAACTGGCGGTTCCGAGCTCGGTGCGCTCGTGGATGTTGGAGGGGTCACGGCGCTGGGTCTTGACCGACTCCTCGCAGCTAAACAGTACATGAAGACTTTTGATGCCGCGCTTCTTGCACTCTTTGCGCATGATGCGGCTCATGGGATCGCGGACCGTTTCGAAAATGTCGGCAAAGCGCAGGCACTCGGGATGCAGCTTGTTGCCGCCGCCCATGGAGCTCACCAGGCGAATGTCGTGGTCCTGAGCATATTTGGCAACGGTGAGCTTGGCGGAGATGGTGTCGATGGCGTCGATGGCGTAGTCGATCTTGCCGCCTGTCTGCTCAAAAACGCTCGCGAAGAACCCGTCAATGTTGTCGCTCAACAGATATTCGGTGCGTTTGATGACAGTGGCGGCAGGGTTGATGTCGTGGATCATAGCCTCCATAACGTCCACTTTGCGCTTACCGATGGTGCTATGAAAGGCAATGGCCTGACGGTTAATGTTACTGGGCGCGATGATGTCTTTATCCAGAATTACGAAATGGCCAATGCCGCCGCGGGCAAGTGCTTCACAGCAGTTGGAGCCCACGCCGCCGCAGCCGAGTACCAGCACCGTGGCAGCGGCGAGTTTGTTGAGTGCCTCGCGGCCCATGATGATCTCGAGCTTGGTGTCGCGCGTCTCGATGGGTGAAGCGGCTATGGTTTCGGTCATGGATATCCTCCGATGGGGAAGCAAATCGTGTTTTAGCTATCGCCATTATAGGTATTATCGCGATTCCATTTGAGCCCTTGGGGCTTGTTGAAATGAGACGGGGATTCTCATAAGATGAAGCAGATGGCACCCGTTGCCGCGGGTTAGCCAACTCCGAAACACGTTTTTGGCGTGAGAAGTGGCCGTCTTCGCATTACGCGGGGGCGGCTATTTCATTCGACCTCCAATGTGGATGCCGAGCTCCACGGCCGCGATTACAAGTAATAACAACGTCAGGACATCGTCAATACTCATAGTCCATCTCCTTCTTGGGTAGAGGGAGCTGGCCCATCTGCTTCAACTTCTATTGTAGTTAAATACGAACGAATGTTCTATAGATGTTCCTGTATTAGATAGTTAGACAAACATCTAAATATAGAGTATAGTGTGCGCGTCGAACGAAATACTGAGAGGAGGCTCTATGCCGGGAGAGGGTTTTAAGGCGCTGGCCGATCCTACACGACGGCACATTTTGGAACTGCTGCGCGAGGGCAATTGTACTGCCGGGGAACTTGCCGAGCATTTTGACATTAGCAAGCCGTCGCTCAGCCATCATTTGACGATGCTCAAAAACGCCGGGTTGGTGACCGACGAACGCCATGGTCAAAACATCGTATACAGCTTAAACACCACCGTCATGCAGGACTTGATCGGCTGGTTTATGGGCTTTACAGACACCGAAGGAGATAAGGATGAATAACGAAAACAAGGGCATTCACGCCACGGGGGTATCGCCACGCGTGTGGATTGTGCTGGTCGCTCTGTGCGTCGCCAACGTCGCAGCGCACCTTATGGTGATGCCGAGCCTGCCGGCGCAGATTCCCACGCACTGGGGAGCGAGCGGCGCCGTTAACGGTTGGGGTCCCAGCTGGATGGCATCGGCGCTCGGCGCGTTGCCGCTGGTGTTGCTCGCGATGTTCTACGTGGTGCCACGCATTGACCCCAAGGGCGAGGCGTATCGGACCTCGGGCAAGTTCTACCAGAGTTTCGTAATTGCTTTCACGGTATTCATGTGTGCTATAAGCTGGCTGGGAGAGCTTACGGTGTGGGGCGTTGTGCCCGCGGTCGGAACGGTCAACGTGCTGACTTCCGGTGCTGTCGGTTTGCTGCTCATCGGCGCAGGCAACTACTTGCCGCGTGTGAAGCAGAACTATACGCTCGGTATTAAGACGCCTTGGGCGCTTGCCGATCCCGAGAACTGGCGCCGTACGCAGCGCTTTGGCGGTGCCTGCTTGATGGTGCTGGGTGTTGGTTTGATTGTGATGGGCGTGGCGGGTAGCGTACTTTCGAGTGAAGTCGTCGCCGCGGTGATTGCGGTTCTGGCGTTTGGTTCGGCCGGAGCTGCCTATGTCTACTCGTATCTTTTGTGGCGTAAATCGCAGCGAACCGCTCGCTAAGGTTGCGGAAAACTAGCGTACGCAGTTCATAGTATGTTCCGGGGGACTTTTCCCAGGTAGTATTAGGGGGTGTGGGCAACCACGCCCCCTTTTTCGTTACGTTTCAGAGCTGATTTCCTCATTTCGTTTCCACTAAAGCGAAACAATAATAGGGAAACAGCAGGCAGAAAGGATAAAACAGGCAAATGGCAGAGTTTATCTACCAGATGTATCAGGCTCGCAAGGCCCATGGCGAAAAGGTGATCCTTGACGACGTGACCCTGAGCTTCTATCCCGGTGCCAAGATCGGCGTCGTGGGCCCCAACGGTATGGGCAAGTCGACCCTGCTCAAGATCATGGCCGGTATCGAGGAGGTCTCCAACGGCGATGCCAGGCTCACTCCCGGCTACACCGTGGGCATCCTGCAGCAGGAGCCGCCGCTCGACGACGACAAGACCGTCATCGAGAACGTGCGCATGGCGTTTGGCGATATGATCGCCAAAGTCGATCGCTTCAATAAGATCGGCGAGGAGATGTGCGACCCGGATTGCGACATGGACGCCCTCATGGCCGAGATGGGCAAGCTCCAGGACGAGATCGACGCCGCCGACGGCTGGGATATCGATTCCAAGCTCGGCCAGGCCATGGACGCCCTGCAGCTGCCTGATTCCGACATGCCAGTTAACGTTCTCTCTGGCGGCGAGCGCCGTCGCGTGGCCCTGTGCAAGCTGCTGCTCGAGGCTCCCGACCTGCTGTTGCTCGATGAGCCCACGAACCACCTGGACGCCGAGTCGATCCTGTGGCTCGAGCACTTCCTGCATAACTACCAGGGCGCCGTCCTGGCCGTCACGCACGATCGCTACTTCTTGGATAACGTTGCCGAGTGGATCTGCGAGGTCGACCGCGGTCACCTTTATCCCTACAAGGGCAACTACTCCACGTATCTGGAGACCAAGGCCGCCCGTATCGAGGCTCAGGGTAACCGCGATGCCAAGCTCGCCAAGCGCATGGAGGCCGAACTCGAGTGGGTACGCAGCTCGCCCAAGGCTCGCCAGGCCAAGAACAAGGCCCGTCTGGCTCGCTACGAGGAGATGGAGGCCGAGGCCCGCGCAAGCCAGAAGCTCGACTGGACCGACATCCGCATCCCTGTGGGCCCGCGTCTGGGCAATAAGGTGCTTGAGGCCCATCATCTGCACAAGGAGTTCGACGGTCGCGTGCTCATCGACGACCTTTCGTTTACCCTGCCGCGCAACGGCATTGTGGGCGTCATCGGCCCCAATGGTGTCGGTAAGACTACGCTCTTCAAGACCATCGTGGGTCTGGAGCCGCTGACTTCGGGCGAGCTCGAGGTGGGCGAGACCGTCAAGATCTCCTATGTCGACCAGAACCGTTCCGGCATCGACCCCGATAAGAACCTGTGGGAGGTCGTCTCGGATGGCCTGGATCACATGATGGTCGGCGAGACCGAGGTTCCGAGCCGCGCTTATGTGGCGAGCTTTGGCTTTAAGGGCCAGGACCAGCAGAAGCGCGCTGGCGTACTCTCCGGTGGCGAGCGCAACCGTCTGAACTTGGCGCTTACGCTCAAGCAGGGCGGCAACCTGCTGCTCCTCGACGAGCCCACGAACGACCTCGACGTCGAGACACTGTCCTCGCTCGAGGCGGCGCTGCTCGAGTTCCCGGGCTGCTCGGTGGTCATTAGCCACGACCGTATGTTCCTGGACCGCGTCGCTACGCACATTCTGGCGTGGGAGGGCACCGACGAGAATCCGGGCAACTGGTATTGGTTCGAGGGCAACTTTGAGGCCTACCAGGCCAATCGCATCGAGCGCCTGGGCGAGGACGCAGCCCAGCCGCATCGCATCCACCGCAAGCTGACGCGCGACTAGATCGTTACGCGGTTTTCCAAACCGCGTAACTGCTCGACGCTGCGCGGGCCGCAAGCACCCCATCTTGCCGTTCGAGCCGTCGCTCGCGTACCGAAGTACGCGTCGCTCCTCTTTCACGGCAACCTGGGGCACTTGCGACCCGCTCGCTGTTGGTTATGCAACATCAACAAATAAAACGGCTCAAATCCTGATTTGGATTTGAGCCGTTTGTCGTTACTGCTCGGGTTCTTCGACTTTATCGATGACCCAGGCGGCTCCAAGGCCGCCGGTGGTGTTGCGGCGGATGTGCACGGTAACCTCGCGGCGCTCGCCGGCCTGCGTGTAGCGCAGGGGGAAGCTTGCGCGGTTTCGTGCGGCCTCGATGGTACCGCGCTCGCGGGCGATCCAGTAGTACTCGCCGACGATGCCGAGCGTGTCGGCGCCGTAGGGGAGATAGGTCGACAGCTGGTGCAGAAGCGGGCCGGGGCAGAAGACCTCGGTTGCGAAATCGACGGGGAAGTCCTCGGGGATGGCGGGCGCTGCGGGTGCGGGGGCCGGTGCTGCAGCGGGGGCCGGAGCCGCTGCAGGCACAGGCATCTGGTCATAGACAGGTGCGGATGTGGACTCGATGACGGGTGCAGACTCAGGCACCGGTTCCGGCTTAACTGCGAAATCTGTCGGTTCCACGGAGACGGATGTGTCTTCAGTCTCGGTTTTGGCATCGGCTTGCGGGGCGTCCCCTATCTCGACAGACGGCTTTGCCTCAACGGGCGTGGACGCCATGGTGGTGATGCCGGCGTTGGCGTTCTCGGGGTCATAGACGACCGTAAGCGAGATGGCAGGCTGCGGCGTCTCGGGCTCCGGCGTCGGCTCGGTAGCGTCTTGATCGTCGGGCTGATCGTTCTCGGTCTCGTCGCCAAAGACATCGCTGTTTTGGAACGCAGGCGTCTCGGATTGGTTAGCGGCTTCTTCGGTTGTCGACTTGGGGGCCTTGTTGAGCTCCGCAGTGGCTTCCTGCTCTGATATGACTTCGGGATCGGTCGTGGCGGCGATTTCGGTTTCGGCCTCTGCTGTTACTCCAATAGCGACTTCGATCTCTGTCTCGGGCTCGGGTTCCGGCACGGCTCCAACCATGGCTTCGGGCTCGGGACGCTTAACGTGCTTGGGGCGCACGGCCTTCAGGTCCTTCTTGCCGCGCTTCTTCTTTTTGTAGGACTGCTTGGCGCCCTTGGTAGCCTTGCGCTTGTCCTCGCCCTTGGCAAGGGCGGCATCCCATGCCTCGTTGGCGATGACGGTGGCATACAGGCGGCCGCCTTTGAAGACGGTCAGCTTAATGCAGTCGTCAAGCTCCTCGAGCAGCTCGCGCGTGGACTCAAAGCCCAGGTCATAAGCAGTCATGTCGCCTGCGGCGAGCGCCTCCTCGACCTGTGTCATAAACGTTTGCTTGCCGCATCCAATCGCATCGCGCAGCAGGCGATACAGATAGATGTGGTTGCCCAGCGAAAGCGTGGGCCTAACTATTGTCTTGCTCATGGCAAATCTCCTCTTTACATATGTAAAGCATCTTACCATCGCAGAGCGTTCGCCATGGCGGCGCCCAAGGCAAACGGGCGCGAACCGCTGTCGATTCGCGCCCGTTGTACAGGTTGCCTATCTGGGGATGCAGCGCCTAGTTGCCCGATGTCGTGCCTTGGCTTGAGCTGTTAGATGTCGTGCCCGATGTGGTGTCACTCGAATTGCCGTTGCTGCTGCCTGCTGTGCCCGTTCCCGACGTGGTGTCGCTCGTCTGGCCGCCCGTGCTCGGCTGCGAACCGTCAGTCGTTTGGCTTGAGTCGGTCGTGCCGGATGTCGTGCCACTGTTGGCCGTAGAGGAATCGGTGCCCTGCGATTGGTCTTGGGTGTTCGAGGACGAACTGGCAGAGGTGGAACTGTCTTGCGTGTCGTCCGTCTGCGTCTGCTGATCTTGAGACTGGGTGTTGTCATTTGCATCGCTCGCGGTCGTGCGCGACGAAAGGATTGGCTCGGGGCGCTCGCCCAGACCCTCACCGGCGGTGGTTATAAGGATGGCGCCGGCGCAGGCGATAACCGCGACGATGGCGATGGCGATCGAGAAGATGATGACTTTCTTTTGCGTCTGGCTGCGCTCTTCTGCCGCCTTGGCGCGTAGGCTGTTGGGGGCGACGCGCGCCGTGGTCGCGCGTCCCGCGACCTGGCGCATCTCCTGTGTAGTCGCGGCGCCGCCCAGATGCTCCTCGGCATTAAGCTCAACGGGCTCATAGGCGCCGGCGGGGTAGTCGACGGCGGCGTGCGTACCTTTGAGGGCTTCGGCGCTGGCAGAGATAAAGTGGCGGTAGACCTGCGAGGACACAACGGTGATGACCGAGCTCACGGCGGCACCAATTACTGAACCAGCGATACCAATCTTGGAGGCAAGCGCGACGCTCGTGGCGGCAGCTGCGGCGCCGGCGATGATCTGGGGAATAGAAATGTCGTCGAACAGGCCCTTTTTGGGCGCGATGGCCATGGTCTGTCCGATGGAATGGTTCTCGTGTGCGCCGTTGTTGAGCGATGCCGGTGTCATGACGCGCGTGCGCGGCGCGTCTGTGTACTTGGTTGTCATACGGGGTCCTCCCGGTGTAAATCTGCTTCGTTTCGTGTAGCCATCAGGGTACCCACCAGATGTGAATCGTACGTGACATTTAACAGATACCATCAACTCATCAAGGGGGGCTTGCTGTCTTTGGCGAAATAGCTTGATGCTAAACTGGACTTACGATTGCGAGGTGGTTTACGTGATGTATCCGTATATGACATTCGAAGACGGTACCGAGGTCATTCATTCTGACCTGATTACAGATGGCGATGTCGAAAAGGTTATCGTGCATTTTGAACGACCGACGGCAGAGGGCTTCGACTCCGCTCGTTGTGAGTTGCCTTCTTACAATTGGACCATGTGGGAGGGGCGTTTCACCGACGAGGAGAAGCGAGGATTTGAGACTTTTCTGAGCAATAACGCCCATCTGCTGTATCGCTACGCCGCAAACGGAGGAGCTAAAGTTGCCTAGCCTTTTTCTTATTGGCGGCTATAGGGTCTTCTTTTGGTCCAACGAAGCGGGCGAGCCAATCCATGTCCATGTTTGCAAGGGGGCGCCTTCAGATAACTCGGCCAAAATCTGGCTGACTCGCAGGGGAGGTTGCATTGTCGCTAATAACAAAGCGAAAATCCCCCGGAGCACGCTTGACGACCTCTGTGAAATTATCGCCGCTCAGCATGAATTGATCTGCTCTAAATGGAAGGCATTTTTCCTTGTGGACGAGATCTCGTTCTACTGCTAAACGCCACCCTGGCTTCCCTTTTTCAATTTTAAGCATGAGCCCGTCCCATCAGCACTGATTGAACTTGACAGTACAATGGAAGCGGACTTTATCGCCGCCGCTCACCGCGGCTAAACGGATGTGTTGGAGCTCGCATGAACGATTTTCTAAACGGTCAAGTTAAGAACGACGGCTTTTTGCGTGTGGCGGCGGCCTCGCCCAAGATTCGCGTTGCCGATGCCGAGGGCAATGCCGAGGTTGCGCTGGCGGCTGTTCGCGAGGCTACCGAGCACGGTGTTCGTGCTCTGGTGCTGCCCGAGCTCAACTTGTGCGGCTATACCGCGGCTGATCTGTTCCATAACCGCACATTACTGCATGCCTGCGAGGCGGCACTTGCGCACATCCTCGATGGAACCCGTGAGTTGCCGATCGTCTTTACCGTCGGTCTTCCCGTTGCGGTTGCCGAGAATATCTACAACTGCGCCGCCGTGTGCTGCGCGGGCGAGCTTTTGGGCCTCACGGCCAAGAAGTATCTACCTAACTATGGCGAGTTCTATGAGCGCCGTTGGTTTGCTCCGGCGCCTGCGGATCCCGTGTGGGTTGAATTTGCCGGTCAGGGTCCGGTCCCGCTGGGCTCGGGGCTTATCTACCGCTGCTGTGATGAGGGCGCCGAGGACCTGGTGCTGGGCGTTGAGGTCTGCGAGGATCTGTGGGTGCCGGCACCCCCTTCGACCGAGATGGCGCTTGCCGGTGCGACGGTGATCCTCAACCCGTCGGTCTCGGACGAGATTATCGGTAAGGCAGATTACCGCCGCAGCCTTATCTCTAACCAGAGCGCGCGCCTGTACTGCGCCTATGCCTATGCAGATGCGAGCGAGGGCGAGTCCACGACCGATATGGTCTTTGCGGGCGAGAACCTTATCTACGAAAACGGCTCCAAGCTCGCCGCCACCAAACTGCTTACCTGCGATATGGCCATCGCCGACGTTGACCTTGACCGTCTGGTTGCCGAGCGCCGTCGCTCGACGACGTGGACGCGCGCGGACGATGCGCCGGAGGCCACGACCGTTGAGTTTTCGTTTGAGGGCGTGCTGGCCAAAGAGCCTGTTCTGCGCGATGCCTGCGACATCGACCGTGTCTTCCCCCGCGCGCCCTTTGTGCCGGCCGACCATGGCGACCTGGCCGAGCGTTGCGAGACCATCCTCGACCTGCAGACCGCCGGCCTCAAGACCCGCCTTGCCCACACGGGCACCAAGGCGGCCGTCATCGGTCTGTCGGGCGGCCTGGACTCCACGTTGGCACTGCTTGTGACCGTGCGCGCCTTTGATGCGCTGGGGCTGCCGCGCACCGGTATCACGGCCGTGTCCATGCCCGGCTTTGGCACGACGCATCGCACCAAGTCGAATGCCGAGTCGCTCGCCAGCGACCTGGGCGTGAGCTTCCGCGAGGTTTCGATCCACGCGGCCGTGGAGCAGCACTTCAAGGACATTGAGCACGATCCTGCCGTGCAGGACGTGACTTACGAGAACAGCCAGGCCCGCGAGCGCACGCAGATTCTGATGGATCTGGCCAACCAGGCTGGCGGTTTTGTCATCGGTACGGGCGATCTGTCGGAGCTGGCGCTCGGCTGGGCCACCTATAACGGCGACCACATGAGCATGTACGCCGTCAACGCGAGCGTGCCCAAGACGCTTGTGCGTCATCTGGTGCGCTATGCGGCCGATGTCTTTGGCGGGCGTATTGCCGAGGTGCTGCTCGATATCCTCGATACGCCGGTGTCCCCCGAGCTTCTGCCACCCACGGGCGATGGCGAGATTGCGCAGAAGACCGAGGATTTGGTGGGCCCGTATGAGCTGCACGACTACTTCCTCTACTACCTGCTGCGTTTTGGCTTTGAGCCGGGCAAGATCTACCGCATGGCGCTCAAGAGCTTCGAGGGCGTCTACGACGCCAAGACCGTCCACGCGTGGTTGCGTACGTTCTATCGTCGCTTCTTTGCCCAGCAGTTTAAGCGCAGCTGCCTGCCCGATGGTCCCAAGGTGGGCTCGGTGACGCTCAGCCCGCGCGGCGATTGGCGTATGCCGAGTGACGCCAGCTCGCGTCTATGGCTTACGCAGATCGACGCGCTCAATGCAATTGACTAAGGTTGGCTAAATTGAACCAATGCGGGGGTTGTAAGCGTTACACTTTTGCAATCTGATGGCCCGTATTGCGCGGCGCTCTTGTCGGAGCGCCGCGTTTTTTATATCGAAAGGTGGCACCATGCAGGCATCGCAGCGTCTCGACCGCTTTGGCGCGGAGGTTTTCGCCTCGCTCAACAATAAGCTCCTCGCGCTGAAGGCCCAGGGCAAGACCATTTACAACATGAGCGTGGGTACGCCCGACTTTAAGCCGTACGACCACGTGGTCGAGGCGCTCACGCAAGCAGCCCAAGATCCCGAGATGTGGAAGTATGCCCTGCGCGACCTGCCCGAACTCAAGCAAGCCGTGTGCGATTACTATGAGCGTCGCTTTGGCGTTTCGGGCATTACGCCGTCCATGGTGCAGTCGTGCAACGGCACGCAGGAGGGCGTGGGTCATTTGGGCCTGGCCCTGCTCGATCCGGGTGACACCATTCTGGTTCCCGATCCGTGCTACCCGGTCTTTGAGGCGGGTGCCAAGATCGCCGATGCCAAGCTCGAGTACTATCCGCTGGTTGCCGAGCACAATTACCTGCCCTATGTGGCGGGCATCGATCCCGAGGTGGCCGATCGTGCCAAGTACATGATTGTGTCGCTGCCCGCCAACCCGGTGGGCTCGGTGGGCACGCCCGAGGTCTACGAGGAGATCATCGCTTTCGCCCGCGAGCACAACCTGCTCATCGTCCATGACAACGCGTACTCCGACATCGTGTTCGACGGCGATCCGGGTGGAAGCTTCTTGCAGTACCCTGGCGCGCTAGAGGTGGGCGTTGAGTTCTTCTCGCTTTCCAAGTCGTTTAACGTCACCGGTGCGCGTATCGGCTTTTTGGTCGGCCGCGAGGATGTGGTCTCTGCCTTTGCCAAGCTGCGCAGTCAGATTGACTTTGGCATGTTCTTCCCGATCCAGAAGGCTGCTATCGCGTGCCTTAATGGCCCGCGCGACGAGGTCGAGGCACAGCGTCTGAAGTACCAGGATCGCCGCGATGCCCTGTGTGACGGTCTTGAGGACCTGGGCTGGGAGCGTCCCAACGCGCATGGTTCTATGTTTGTGTGGGCCAAGCTTCCCGGTGGTCGCACCGATTCCATGGCGTTTTGCGAGGAGCTCATGGAGAAGGCCGGCGTTGTGGTGACGCCGGGCGCGAGCTTTGGTCCTTCGGGCGAGGGACACGTGCGCATGGCGCTGGTCCTGCCGCCCGATCAGATTGCTTTGGCTGTCGAGGCCATTCGCGAGGCGGGACTCTATTAAAAAGATATTTCGGCTCGTCAATAGATCGAAACCGATTTCGTACAGTTATTTTACGAATCCTGCAAACATTTTCGGTAAACGGTCGATTTTTGGCCTCGAATAGGAGCATAATCAAAGTCCCGATTGGATGTATTGGGATTACGGCAAGCCGCTCGGGTCGTTCCCGGGCGGCTTGTTTGTGGAGAGAGATGGGAGTTTCTAATGGTTAACGAGAAGAAAGTCGCTATTGTCGGTTGCGGTTTCGTCGGTTCGTCTTCGGCGTTCGCGCTGATGCAGAGTGGTCTGTTCTCCGAGATGGTCCTCATCGACGTGGACAAGAACCGCGCCGAGGGTGAGGCCTTGGATATCGCGCACGGCATGACGTTTGCCGAGCCGATGAAGATCTACGCCGGCGATTATTCCGATGTCGCCGACGCCGCCATGATCGTCGTCACCGCTGGCGCTGCCCAGAAGCCCGGTGAGACCCGCCTGGACTTGGTCAACAAGAACGTCAACATCTTTAAGTCCATTATCCCCGAGATTAAGAAGTCCGGCTTCGACGGCATTCTGCTCATCGTCTCCAACCCGGTCGATGTTCTGACCTACGCCGCCATCAAGATGTCCGGCCTGCCCGAGGGCCACGTCATCGGTTCCGGCACCGTGCTCGACACTGGCCGTCTGCAGCAGATGCTTGGTGCTCATGTCGAGGTTGACCCGCGCGATGTCCAGGCTTATGTCATGGGTGAGCACGGTGACTCCGAGTTTGTCGCTTGGTCCAGCGCTCAGGTTGCCGGCGTTCCGCTGAGCACCTTCTGCGAGCTTCACGGCCACCTGGAGCACGAAGCCGCCGAGAAGCGTATCGCCGAGGACGTCAAGAACTCCGCCTACACCATCATCGAGAAGAAGCACGCTACCTACTACGGCGTCGCCATGGCTGTCAAGCGCATCTGCACTGCCGTCATGCGTGACGAGCAGACCGTTTTGCCGGTCTCTTCGCTCATGGTGGGCGAGTATGGCCTGTCCGATCTGGCCATCTCCATGCCGACGGTCGTTGGTCGCGACGGCGTTGTCTGCCGCGTTCCCGTGCCGCTGAACGATGGTGAGCAGCATGAGCTCACCGCCTCCGCCAAGGCCCTCAAGGACATCATCGACAGCGTCGATTTCTCCTGCTAAATCAAGCTCGCTCGAGCGAAAAGCTACAATGAAGGCGTTCGGGTCCATACGGCCCGGGCGCCTTTTTGGTGCAAAGTAACCTGACCCCAATGCACCATCCCAATGCACCCTAGTTGATGGGAGGGCCATGTCGGATTCGCCTAATTTTTTGACCTATGCCCAGACGGCGTTTGATTCGTTTGAGGAGCGGTCGTTCTGCGCGGTGGATAGCCTGGTCTTTGCGTGGTTGTCCTATTTGCGTTTGCCGGGTGATATAGCGGAGCTGACGAACTGGCAGGGCCTAGACGTGCGCGAGCTGCTGCGTGCCGAGTGCTACCGGGACATGATTGACGACTTGTGGGACCCGGAGGGGAGCAGGGCCTTGTTGGAGGCCGTGGCAGCAAGCCCTCGCTACCGTGGCGTGCACGTTTGCGGCTATCGTGCCGTGAGCGATATGGTGGCGACAGAGCAGTTTGCAGCCATGGCGTTCCGGTTTCCGTCGGGGTTTAGTTATCTTTCCTTTCGGGGGACCGACAGCACGATCGTGGGCTGGAAAGAGGACTTTAACATGGCGTTCCGGTGTCCTGTGCCGGCCCAGGAATCCGCGGCGCGCTATGTAGACGAGGCGGCGGATGCGATTGACGGGCCGCTTTTGTGCGGAGGTCATTCCAAGGGTGGAAACCTTGCGGTGTACGGTGCGGCGATGTGCTCCGATGTCGCCCGTGAGCGAATCGAACGGGCGTATTCCCATGATGGTCCGGGCTTCATCGAGGAGTTTCTGAGCGGAGACGCTTTTGCGAGTCTTTCCGGTCGTATCGATAAAACTCTGCCCCAGTCGTCGATATTCGGCATGATGTTCGAGACGCAGGAAGACTACGCTATCGTCGAAAGCACCGAGTTCAGCTTGCTGCAACACAATCCTTTTAGCTGGGTAGTTAGCGGCTGCGACTTTGTGTATTGCGAACGCCTGTCTGCTGGCGCGCGATATGTTGACGGTTCCATTCGCGAGATGCTGCTTGCGGTGTCACCTGGCGAGCGCGAGCGTTTTGTCGATGCGTTGTTCTCCGTGTTTGAGGCTACGGGTGCTGAGCGGTTTGCGGATATCGCTGGGAATCTGCGCGAGAGCCTGCCCGTGATGCTCCAGGCTGCGCAAGGCTTTGACAAGGATACGCGACGCCTTGTCTCGCAGACCATCGTGGCAATCCTTAAATGCGCACTGCTGCCCAAACGACCCCAGATCGACATGCCCGCTGCCGGCAAGAGTCTGGCAGAACAGCTCGAGGCTTGGCAGTCCGAACTCCTGCGCTAGCCATTGGTGCAGAGCAACCTGTCCCCGATGCACCATTCTTCGATGCGCCTGGGGCGGGCTCGACCGCTATACTGGTTCGTGCCGAAATCGATCTAGAACGGAATGCCGTATATGAAAATCAATCACGCGATTCTGCATATCCTGGACTTTGACTCTGCCGTCAACGTCATGAGCCAGCGCGAGCTCGATATCGAGAGCCGTACCGTGCGCAACTTCGTGACCACGCATCTGCGCCGCGCGCGTACCTCGGCCGACAATAAGCGCGCCACGTTTGCCGAGAACTCTGCGTTTGGCGGCGAGCTCAAGGGCTATTTCTTTGGCGAGCGCGAGTTCGTGGACCTGTCGCAGCAGATTGCGGAGTTTATCTCCTCCGAGCTCACCAAAGCCGAGAAAGCCGAGTCCACCGACGTGCTCGTGGCCGATTTTGACGACGATGAGGATGCCCGCTGGTTTGCCGTGATGCTGCTGGGCTCCAAGCAGGCTTTTATGCACGAAGTGGGCCGCGAGGAGGGGGAGGTGCGCAACGACATCGCGCGCCACTACGCCATTCTGCCGAACCCCTCGCAAAAGGTGCCGAGCTATGCCATCGTGCGCGCGAGCACTATGGAGATCGGCTACGTGGACAAGAAGCGCAAGATCGCCGGCGAGGATCGCATGCTCATTCCCGACGGCCTGCTGCAGTGCGACACGGGCGTATCGGGCAAGGAAGTCATCGACACGGTGACGCGCGTGGTCGAGGAAGTCGCCGAGGAGCACGGTGCCAATACGGCCGTGGCGCTCGCCAAGGTCAAAGCCGCCGTCGCCGAGAAGGTTGAGGATGACGAGGAGCTGCCGCCGTGGGATATCGTCGATGAGGTCTTTGAGGACGAGCCAGTCATCAAGGAGAGTGTGCGTGCGGCGCTGACCGAGGAGAAGGTGCCTGAATGCGTTCCCGTGGAGCGCAAGCAAGTTGAGCGCGCGGCCGTGCGTAATCACAAGATCCGTACCGACACGGGCATTGAGATCAGCTTCCCGGCTGAGATGGGTTCGAACTCCGAGTATATCGAGTTCGTCAACGAGCCCAACGGCCTCATCTCCATCGAGCTCAAGAACATCGGCAGCATCGAGAATCGATAGGGCTTTTTTCTTTCGAATAAAAGTTTGGATTATATTTTGAAGTATACTTTGAAATATAATCCAGATTATTTTTTGGAGGTCAAAATGTCCCCACTTGTTCTGGAAAAACCGGTGTTTACAAAAGACCAGGTTGTTTCTGCTACCGAAGCAAGCAAGTCTTTATCTGCCATTCGTAAACGCGCAAAACGCGCACCACAGTTCATTGCCGATCATAACGATATCGATACCGTGATTATCGACTATGCCGCCTATGAGGAAATGTACGGCGCGCTGCAGTATCTGCACGAACTTGAGATAAATCACATCGCTGCGGATCGAGTCAAGCATGGTCCGCATGAATTTGTTCCGTTTGAGGACGCCTTAACTGCCGAGGAGCTCGCGGAGCTTGAGTCGATAGACCCGGGCACCATTCCCGACGAGGATCTTTTCGAATGAGCGGGCATTTTGTCGTCGGCTTTTTAAATCGAGACGTCGAGAAGGAATATCAAAAACTTGATGGATCCCAGCGAAGACTCGTCCGCATTGCAGTCGCGAAATTAAAGACGCGTGCTGATGAAATCGGAACGCCGCTTCACGGCGAGCTTGCCGGCTGCAAAAAGATCAAATGGCGGAATGCGGGACTCCGAATGGTTTTTCGGATCCGGGAGGACGGAACGGTTGAGATTGCCGAGATCGTGGCAATAGGGCGGCGCGACCGTTCCGAGGTCTATAAGACGGCCGCAGAGCGCCTGTCAAAGCGGCCTGCCATGGTTGAATACGACGGAGCCCTGAGATGATGAAGGCCGAAGCTCCGATGGTGCTTCGGCCTTTTTCGTTTTCGGCTTGGTTGCTGACATTGCGCTGCAGGTTGAGCATACGTCAGCGAAAACGCCCCTAGGCGAGCAAGGCGACGTGAAAGAGGAGGACATTGACCTTCTGGTCATGCTCGACGATTGAACGTCAGATTGCCGCTTAGGGGCGTTTGTAGCGTCGACCTGTTACGCGGTTTGTCAGAAATGCGTAACTATTAAAGCTGGCGCAGGCCTTCCTCGAGGCCGGTCTTGCTGTCGGTCTTCTCGTCGCGCATCTTGATGACACGGGCGGGAACACCGGCCACGACGGCACCGGCGGGGACGTCCTCGACGCATACGGCACCGGCAGCCACGACGGCGCCCTTGCCCACGCACACGCCCTCCAGAACCACGGCGTTGGCGCCAATCATGACATCATCCTCGATGATGACGGGCGTGGCGCTCGCGGGCTCAACGACGCCTGCCAGTACGGTGCCGGCGCCGATGTGGCAGTTCTTACCCACGGTGGCGCGGCCGCCCAACACGGCGCCCATGTCGATCATGGAGCCTTCGCCAATGACGGAGCCGATGTTGATGATGGCACCCATCATGATGACGGCGCGATCGCCGATCTCGACGCGGTCACGGATGATCGCGCCCGGTTCGATGCGGGCGTTGATGCCCTTGAGGTCGAGCATGGGCACGGCGGAGTTACGGCAGTCATTCTCGACGTCGTAGTAGTCGATGGAGTCGGCATTGGCATCGAGGATTGCCTTGAGCTCATCCCAGTCACCAAAGATGGTCTTGCCACGACGACCGCCGTAGACGTGTGCATTGCCCCACTGGACCTTCATGCCCGGCTTCTCGCGCACGTACAGCTTGACGGGCGTTCTCTTGGGCGCGGTGGCGATGTAGTTGATAATCTCCTGTGCATCCATCTCGGCTGCGTTACTCATATGCTGTTTCTCCTTTGCGTGGATACGGTTGATACCTGGTTAGGCAAACATGACCTGATCGAAGGTGTAGAAGCCGGGGTCGCGGGTGACGAGCTTCTGGGCGGCGGCCAGGGCGCCGTTGACAAAGATCTGGCGGCTCGTGGCACGGTGTGTGAGCGTGACCTCCTCGTCCTGGCCAAAGAAGCTCACCTCGTGCACGCCGGCGACGGTGCCGCCGCGCAGCGAGTGCATACCGATCTCCTTGGGGTCACGCGCGCCGCACATGCCCTCGCGGCCATAGACGGGGTGGTAGCCCGCCTCGGGCTCGGCCTCAACTACGGCGTCGAGCAGCAACTTGGCAGTGCCGCTGGGGGCGTCAACCTTCTGGTTGTGGTGCGTCTCGACAATCTCGCAGTCAAAGCCGGGCAGCTCGCGTGTGGCCTGTGCTACCAGATGACGCAGGGCTGCGATACCGATGGAGTAATTGCCGGAGTGCATGACGCGGGCGTTCTGACCCAGCTCACGCAGGCGGTCCATCTGATCGGGTGTATAGCCCGTGGTGCCGGAAACGAGTGCGGCGCCCGTGCGCTCGACATAGGCGACGACGGCATCGAAGGTCGCAACGTTCGAGAAGTCGATGATGACGTCGGCTGCCGGTGCACTCTCGAGCTCGGACAGATCAAAACCGATCTGGGCGACGATATCAAAAACGGGCTGACCGGCGGCGTCGACAACGCCCTCGGCGGTGGTGCGGATGAGCGAGCCCATGCGGCCCGTTCCCATAATGACGGTCTTAATCAAGCAGACCAGCTCCCTTCAGAGCATCGGTAAGTGCAGCGCGCGTGTCGTTGGCCATGGGGCATAGCGGCATGCGGTAGTTTGCCTCGATCATACCCATCTGTGCGAGCGCTTCTTTAACGGGGATGGGGTTGACCTCACTAAAGAGGGCGTTGATGAGCGGCTGGCCGGCAATTTGGATGTCGCGGGCACGTGCCACGTCACCGTCCAGATAGGCACGGCACATGTCATGCACGAGCTGCGGCTGAACGTCGGCCCACACGCTGATGGTGCCCGAGGCGCCCAGGCTCATGAGCGGCACGGTGAGCGCGTCCTCGCCCGAGTACATGCGGAAGTCGTCGGACAGCAGGTGGGCAATCTTGGCCGCGTAGGCGACGTTGCCCGAGGCTTCCTTAATACCCATGATGTTGGGGTGTGCGGCCAAGCGCTCTACGTTGCGCTCGCTGATGCTGCAGCCGCAGCGGCCGGGGATGTTGTACAGGATGCAGGGGATGTCCACGGCGTCGGCGACGGTCTTAAAGTGCCGATAGATACCCTCTTCATTGGACTTGTTGTAGTAGGGGGTGATGAGCAGTAGGCCGTCGGCTCCCAAGCCCTGGTAGGTGAGCGACTTGGTGAGCATGGTTTGCGTGGAGTTGGAGCCCGAGCCGGCGATGACGGGGATGCGTCCTGCAACTTGCTTGACCACGGCGGCGACAACGGAGTTGTCCTCGTCATCGGTCATCGTGGCGCTTTCGCCGGTGGTGCCCAGGGTGAGGATGGCGTCGGTGCCGTTTTGCAGGTGGAAATCGATAAGGCGCTCGAGCGCGTCAAAGTCGACGCTGCCGTCCTTTTTAAATGGTGTGACGAGGGCGACGATAGAGCCCTCGAGGTTGCGGACATCCATATTCTTCTCCTTCGCTTCTGCGATCTGGATGCGTTTGTTCCATTGGGCGGCAATGGCCAGGCGTTCGTCCTGGGCGCGACGACGGGCGCTTTCGGCGCGCGACTTTGCCAGCAGCTCGCGGCCGCACGGCAACACGTCGAGCGTGGCAAAGTAGTCGCCCGGGCGCTCGGCGCGGCGGATGAGGTCTGCCGAGCCGTCGGGGCGCAGCAATACCTCGGCGGAGCGCAGACGGCCGTTGTAGTTGTAGCCCATGGAGTAGCCATGCGCGCCGGTATCGTGGATCACGAGCGCATCACCCATGTCGATATGCGGCAGCTCACGATCGATGGCGAACTTGTCGTTGTTCTCGCACAAGTTGCCCGTGATGTCATACGTGTTCGTGACCGGTGCTGCGGTCTTGTCAGGGCCACCCGGCTGTCCCATCACCGTAATGTGGTGGTAGGCACCATACATAGCGGGACGAATGAGGTCGACGGCGCTTGCGTCCACGCCGATATAGTCCTTGTAGATCTGCTTCTCGTGGATGGCCTTGGTGACCAGGCAGCCGTAGGGGCCCATCATAAAGCGACCCATCTCGGTGTAGATGGCCACATCGCTCATGCCGGCGGGGACCAGAATCTCGTCGAAGGCTACGTGTACGCCCTCGCCGATGGCGTGGATGTCGTTAGCCTGCTGCTCGGGTAGGTAGGGGATACCCACACCGCCGGACAGATTGATAAAGGCGACATGTGCGCCGGTCTCGCGCTCCAGGCGCACGGCAAGCTCAAAGAGGATGCGCGCAAGCTTGGGATAGTAGTCGTTCGTGACGGTGTTGCTGGCAAGGAAGGCATGGATGCCAAAATTCTCGGCGCCCTTGGTCTTGAGCATGCGGAAAGCCTCAAAGAGCTGCTCAGTGGTCATGCCGTACTTGGAGTCGCCGGGGTTGTCCATAATGCCGTTAGAGAGCTGGAACAGGCCGCCCGGGTTAAAACGGCAGCTTACCGTCTTGGGGATGGGGCCCGCGACGCGCTCAAAGAACTCGATATGGCTTATGTCGTCAAAGTTGACGATGGCGCCCAGTTTATCTGCAAGGGCAAAATCCGCCGCCGGCGTGTCGTTGGACGAGAACATGATGTCGTGGCCGGTGATACCCAGCGAGCGGGCAATCATGAGCTCGGTATAGCTTGAGCAATCGCAGCCGCAGCCGTATTCGTTGAGGATAGATATGAGTGCCGGGTTAGGGTTGGCCTTGACGGCAAAGTACTCCTTAAATCCCGGATTCCACGCAAAGGCGTCGCGCACCTCTTGCATGTTGCGGCGGATGCCCGCCTCGTCGTATAGATGAAACGGTGTGGGGAACTGCTCGGCGATGTGCTCGAGCGTCTCCTTGTCCGCAAACGGCTGTTTGGCCGCATATGCCTCGTTGGGGGTCAATGCCATGTCCCGTAAACCTCGCTATCCAGACGGCGCCATCGGCGCATCGAATCCGCATAGCGTGGACCCAATGTTCGGATAGCGCTCCCGCATTGCTGCAGACAGTCCTGCGGGTGTTTCCCGCAGGCCCACCAGGCTGTTCGTGCCCGAAAAACCCAGTTCGGCGGGTTTCGCCTCCCCGCGGGGTCAAAGCCTGCCGGCTCGCCCGCGGCTCTTCGTGCCCGCGCCTCTATCAAGTGGTAACGACCCTACCACGTTGCACTTTACCAAACAAGAGTATTCGTATATAACGTTTAAAAAATGCAGGGATATGCTGGAAATAAGGGTGCGGCAATCTTGCGGCACAATAAGATGGCAACTGGCGCGCACCTATGAAAGGAACCTTTATGACCGAGTTCCAAGAACTCCGCCGCTATCGGCGCGACTTACATAGGATCCCGGAGCTCGACTTCGATCTTCCGCAGACTATCGCCTATATTGAGGGCGTGTTGGCGCCGCTCGCCTGCGAGGTGACCCGTCCGTGTCCCAGCTGCGTCTGCGCTTTCTTCGATGCCGGTACGGGCGCCGCACGTGCTACGGCGATTCGCGCCGACATGGATGCGCTGCCCATCGCGGAGGCGACGGGTGCGGATTTCGCCTCGACGCATCCCGGCAAGATGCATGCGTGCGGACACGACGGACACATGGCCATGGCGCTTGCGGCGGCAACCTTCGTTGATCGTACGATTCGCGAGCGGCCGGGCGCCATTAGGCGCAACGTGCTCTTTGTGTTCCAGCCTGCCGAGGAGACGACCGGCGGCGCCAGGACAGTGTGCGAGAGCGGCGTGTTCGAGCGCTATGGTGCCGACCGCATCTTCGGCTTCCATGTGTGGCCCGATTTGCCTGCCGGTACGTTGGCGAGCTGTCCCGGTCCGCTGCTAGCGCGTTCGAGCGAGACGCATGTGCACATTCACGGGACGAGCATCCATATCGCTAAGACCTATGGCGTTCCGGTCGAGGAGTCGCACGATGCGGCATTGGCGGCTGCCAAGTTCTTGGTTTCCGAGCGCGAGCTCATGGACGAGTTGGGTGCCGACGAGCCCTGCATTGGTAAGTTCGGCCTGCTGCAGGCCGGCACCGTCTGCAATGCGGTGGCGGGGGAGGCCCATGTGGCTGGCAGCCTGCGCGTGTTTACGGACGGCATGTTCGACCGTGCACGCGAGGGCGTGCGCCGCGTGTTGGACGAGGCCTGCGCTGCAACAGGCTGTACGTACGATCTCGACTTTGCCGAGGGCTATCCGCCAGTCGATAACGACCCCGAGCTGTTTGCCTGCATTGCGCCCGCCTTGTCCGAGCTGCAACTTGTGGATGAGCCGCTGCTGATCGCCGAGGATTTTGCGTTCTATCAGCGTCATCTGCCGGGCGTGTTCTTCTTGCTGGGCACGGGCGTGCCGGAGGGTCAAGAAAACCCGAGCGATTCGGATGGCTGTCCCGCCTATGCCACGAGCGCCCTGCACACCGATACCATGCTCTTTGACGAGGAAATCCTGCTCAAGGGCCTCGACGCCTACAAGCGACTGCTTTCGCTTGATTAGGTCTCTGTGTTATTTACTCAGAAAATACGAACAAATGTTTGCTATAATTTAGGTGTAAGTCTATAGAAACGTTTGACGTTATTAACGCAAGGCGATACTATGATTGCATCCTATAAAGACAAAGATACCGAGCACTTTGCTATGGGCATTCGGGTCAAGAGGTTTGTTCCCTTTGAGCGTGTCGCTTTGAGGAAGATTCGACAGCTTCAGGTCTGCGTTTCTCTCGATGACCTCCGTGTCCCTCCGGGCAATCGTCTTGAAGCGCTGAAGGGCGATCGCGCCGGCCAATATAGCATCCGTGTCAATGAGCGCTATCGGGTTTGCTTTGAGTGGAGACAGGGGATGGCTTGGAATGTTGAAATCGTCGATTACCACAAATGAGGAGGCTGCAGGTGGCCTGCTGTCGCCGGTAACTCCAGGGGAGCTTCTTAAGGAGGAGTTTCTCGCCCCCATGGGCATTTCCCAATATCGTCTTGCAAAGGAGACCGGGATTCCGGCTCAGCGCATCGGGCAGATTGTTTTGGGTAAGCGCCGCGTGACGGCTGACACTGATCTTCGTCTTTGCCGCTACTTTGGTCTGACAGATGGCTATTGGCTTCGCGCTCAGATGGCATTTGATCTTGAGGCCGAGAAAAGAAGAATCGAGCCGGAGCTCGACAAGATCGTTCCTGTCCAGCGGGCAATCGCGATGTAGATCACGAGGACAGGGGGAATGGGGACCGGAAGGGGCCGGACGGGAAATGCTCCCGTCCGGCCCCATTGCTCGAAATTTAGACCGCTCCCTTATTCTGCTGCTTCGCGGCGCGTCTCATCGAATAGTTCTGTCTTACAGATGTTCGAGGCTGGCGAGGAAGGCCACATAGAACTCGATGCCACGCTTGTAGACGTCGACACCGATGCGCTCGTTGGCGGCATGGATGAGCTTGCGTGCTTCGCCGGAGTAGATAAAGCCGCTGAAGCGATAGACGCGATCGCAGATATCGTAGAACTCGCGCGAGTCGGTGCGGGAATTCTGCACGTAGGGGGCAAAGCTCGCCTCGGGGTAGACGCCGGACACCGTCGCGTATCGGAACTACCCGTGGCGGCATAGGCGCACGCAGGCGGAGGGGCCGGAGCGGATGCGGGCATGGCGCGAACAGGTTCCGTGAACCTGAGCGCGCGACGGCTCTTGCCCACGCTGGGCGGCGGAAAGGTCGAGGACGTGGCGCTTTCGCTCCCGTGCGGGGTGACGCCGCGCAATGCTTCGGGACAGTACACAACAATTGTGTCCGCGCTCTTTGGTAGAATCATTAACTGGTGTATTACGCTGCGGTTTTCCGCAGATAAACAAATGACTGGAGACACAATGGCGAGAGCGGCCAAGAAGAGCCAAGCGAAGGAGAAGACCAAGAGTCGTTCGAGAAGATGGGAATCACGTACGAGGAGAAAGCGTTCTGCGACATCCTTGTGAAGGTGCGCGACGAGCATGGGTTCCCCTACGCCGAGGAGAAGTGCATAGCGCTTGCCAAGGCGATTCGGGCGCTCGTCGACGACAAGTCGCAGTACGCGGACTGGTCGACGCGCGAGGATATCAAGAGCCAGCTGGACATGGACCTCACCGTGCTCCTGTACAAGAACGGCTACCCACCGCAGTGGAACGACGAAGTGTTCGAGAAGGTCATGGCGCAGGCGACGAACTATAAGGCGGCGTAGAGCTGATGGGCCCTGCTCAGGGCCCATATTCGACTTATCCAGGGAAGCCGCATCCGAACGGAGGCATGGTGGAAAATCCGAAGATTGTGAAAGCCCATATCAACGCCTTTACCAAGGCGTTGACCGACTATACTTCAAACCCAATAGTCAACGAGGTTTGCGAACTTTTGGACAGCTCAATCGCCAGCGGTGATGGAGCCTCTGCGGCAGCCGCCCTAAGAGAACTTCAGACGTGGCTTCACGATAATATGCCCTCCATTCAGCGCAACCAGTACGTGACCAACCTCGATGCGTACTCTCAGTTCGAGTCGGAAATCCCTGGCCTTATCGAATATCTCGAGAAGAACGGAGCACCACTGGTTTCAACAAAGATAGAAAAACCAAAACGGCGAATGGTCTTCGTCAGCCACTCGTCAAGGGATCGAGGATTCGTCAGGGAGCTGGTCGAGCTTCTGCGAAAGGTCGGCTTAAGCCAGGACAGTCTCTTTTGCTCTTCCTACTTCGGATATGGCATTCCGACCGGTCAAGACATTTTTGATTTTCTGAAACACTGCTTTACCGACTATGAACTGTACGTAATCCTCATGATTTCTAAGGGCAACTACTACTCCAGCCCCGCGTCACTGAATGAGATGGGTGCTGCATGGGTGCTGGGCTCAAAGTGCATTCCCGTCCTGCTGCCAGGCATGACGCCCAGCGAGATGTCGGGAGCCATAGACGCGAGTAGACTCGCTCTGGTTCTTGATGATGAGGAAGCAAAATATAGACTCAACGAGCTGAGGGATTCAGTCTGCGGCTTTTTGGGTCTTCCAGCCGATGCTGACAAGTCCTGGGACTATGACAGGGATCAGTTCCTCGCTCATGTGCATTCTATTACGGTCGAGGGCAACAAAGACATGCATGATGGCGGGCGCACTGAGGAAGGAACTGTCGACCAGCTGATAGACGGGAAGATAAGCTTGAGCGACGCCCTCTTTAAGCTGAAGGTCAACGCCTGTCGCGCTGGAGATTCAAGTACCGAGAGTTGGGCTGTAAAAGAGCTTGAAGGCTATGCATCTGATGATGAGATTCCCAGCTACAGAAAAACAAATAGTCTGGAGCTTCGCTACTCGGGTATTAACGGCGCGTATACGATTAAGGACTCTCCCTTGCCAATGGGATTCCTCAGCCCAAAGACATACGAATCAATTAAAGAGATTCGACTAACCCAAGGGATAACCTCCATTGAGTCTGCCGTACATGACAAAAAAGAGCTGGCCGCAGATCGAACTTATTTGGCATCTGAGGTTTCCGAACGTGCGGGAGAAATGGTTCGGTGCACTTCTATATCCCAGCGAGTCCCCATGGGGTTCTGTGAGTCAGTCCTTGTTAGCGTGAAAAACAAAGTAATAGATGCGCTTCTCCAACAAGACCAGGGGAGCTGACTGGTCAAATAAAGCGTAGGGGCCGCCGGTTTGTGACGGCCTTGGAGAATGCCCGCAACGGTAATCGTTGCGGGCATTTTTTTTGCCCGCCCGAGGCGGGAGGCCTGACGTGGACGGTGAGCTGGATGAGGCGTCGCAGGGCGTCGAGGAGGGGGCTCGGGAAGCAGGCGGAGCCGCAGAGGGCTGGGCCGACGGGATACGCCGCGTGCTCCGTGCCGCGCTCACCGACCAAAGCGCGACGCGCTGGGGCTGGCGGAGGACCTGGGGCCGTACTTCGACGTGCTCGTCTCGTTCTTCTGCTCCGGCCTTTTGGCCCTTTGTCACCAGTGGGAGTGTAGCTATTCGGAGCTTCCCATGGAGGAGCTTGCAATGCTCGCCGGGTCTGCCATGACGGGTGGAATCGCTGCGGTTATCAAGACGGCGCGGAGCCCGGGAGTGAGCGATAGGGCGTAGGGCTGAGCACCGCGGCGGTTCTTGAGCCAGCTCGCACCGACCACGCCCTCGCGCCGACGATCGCCGCGCCCACCCATGAAAAGAGGATTCCCTCGCAGGCGCCGCATCCGCACGCCCCCGCAAAGAAACCCTCGCACTCGCGTCTCTACCTGCGAACCCGCACGCGCCCTCGCGCACGCGCCGCGGCAGCTGCTAGTCGCGGTAGAACGAGCCCATGTAGCGGATGTACTCGTCCTCGGTGTGGTTGGCCTTCCAGTCGTGGACGGAGTCCTTGTTGCGCTGGCCGGCGATGACGGAGAGCTCCTTGCCCAGCTTCTCAAAGGCCTCGTCGACGCACTCCTCGGGGGTGAGGGCGATCTTCATGACGGCCTCGCCCTGCGGGCCGCCGGGGAGGTTGGACAGCAGGCTGGGGGTTAGGGTGGTGCCGAGGGTGATGACCTCGACGTCGACGCCGGTGCCCTCGCACTCGCAGGCCACGGCCTCGGTCATCTTGAGGATGAAGGCCTTGCCCGCGCCGTACTGGCCGTTCCAGGGGCTGGAGCTGATGCCGGTCATCGACGAGACGTTGATCACGGCGCCGCGGTCCTGGGCGGCAAAGATCCGCATGTAGTGGTGGAAGCACTTGAGGAAGGTCACGACGTTGACGTTGATCATGGCCTCGTGCTTCTCCCAGGGGGTGTCCTGGATCTTGCCGAAGCTGTGCAGGCAGGCCACGTAGCTCATGAAGCCCATGTCCAGGCCCTCGGTCGCGGCGAAGACGGCCTCGGCAGCGTCGGGCTGGCTAAAGTCGGCGCGCACGACCTTGGTCTCCACGCCGTAGGTCTCACGGATCTCGCCGGCGAGCACGTTCAGCTTCTCCTCGCGACGGCCGACCATGACGACGTTCATGCCGCCGGCGGCGATCTTCTCGCAGAACGCCTTGCCGACGCCCTCGGTCGCGCCCAGGATCAGGCCCCACTCACCGTACTTCTCCCTCAGGTTCATGCTGCATCCTCTCTCTCGATGCCCATGCGGGCACCTCTCCTTTAGCGTGCGGCCGCACAGCCGCATGCGGTGCACCATTATGCGCTGAACAAGAGGGGAGTGTGTTCACGACTCTGCGAACGAGCCCGACACAACGATGAACGGTGTCGGTCTGTCACCGCAATGAAATCCTTGCAGCATCGAGAGGGGAGGTGCTGGCGGGTGGAACCAAAAGGTGAACGCCGCCCTGGCGCGAGCGGCGTTCGTTGTGGTTTTACCCGCCTTGCTAGCTATTCACCAGGAGGGCATTGCGACTTCAGGTTACCTTTACTCACTGCGACCGGCGTCGTCTCCTAAACAAGAAAGGGCCCCGATTGGGGCCCTTTGAGTTGCATTTAGATGCGATTCATTTGGGATGCGACCTTGTTGTACCAGTCCTGCCACGTGGGCGGGCAGTACTTCTTGGCGGCTGCCGGGGTAAGCGTGGAGCCATAGTTGGCGCCCAGGTAGGCAACGTGGGCGGAGACACTCTCGCTCCAGCTGCCAAAGCTACGCCAACCACCGCCGCGGGCACTCCAGCCCCAGGCGTTAAAGGAGCCGGCGCAATAGAGGCCCTTGCTGCTCTCGATGCAGGCGATGGCGGGGGACCAACGGGGATCGACGCCGGTATTCCAGGCGGCGACGGCAAAGTTATAGCCCTGACCTGCCATGGGGGAACCGGCGAGGTAGTTGTCGATGCGGCTCGTCCACTCGTTAACGAACGAGTCGTAATCGGAATTGCCGGTATTGGAGTTGCTCGGCGTAGTGTCGATGGTGGTGTTGGCGTTATTTGCTTGGCTATTGGAGTTATTGCCACTCACGCCGGTACCCGAGAGCTTCTCGGCAGCAGCGGCTTTGTCGGCCTCGAGCTTAGCCAGTTCAGCGGCATTTTCCTGCTCGGCCTTCGCTTGCGCCTCGTTGCGGAGCTGCTGTGCCTGCGCCAGCGCGTCCTCGGCATTCTTCTGCTCGCCCTCGAGCTGAGACTTGGCCTGCTCGAGCTCGGTTTTGTTCTGCTCGAGCTCGGTCTGCATCTTGTTAAGCTCTTCGATCTCGTCGACGCTCGAGCTCGTAATCTGGTTGGTGTATTTGCAGGTGGTGATAAAGTCACCCAAGCTCTGCGTGTTCACCAGGAAGCTCACGATGGGGCTGGTGCCCTTCTGGTACTTATACAGATCGCGCATGGCGGAGCTCGCCTTGGCCTGCTGCTCGGGTAGCTCGGCCTCAATCTTATCGATGTTCGCCTCATTGGAGTCGATCTGCTTTTGCAGATCCTCGAGCTTGGTTCGGGCGTCGTTGTAGGCGCTCGTGGCGTCCTCGATTTTTTTCTGGGCGGCGGAAAGCTGATCCTGCGTTGCCTGCGAGGCGGCATAGGCCGCGACGGGGGAGAGCATCGGCGTGGCCGTCAGCGCGACGGCGAGCGCGGCGCTCGTGATGATACGAGCCGGCTTCGACGCGATGAGCGCTGCGGTGCGATGGTTCGAATGCTGCATCCAGTCCCTCTGCAATCAATCGTAGGTTATTGGTCGAGGTGTATTCTACTACTGCTTTCGACCTCAACTTGAACCTTAAAGGTTCTAAAGGGTCAAGTTGAACTTGAGGCTTTGGCCTTGACCTGCGGGAATGGCGAATTGTTGAGAAACCATAGAGTTGAACTTTAACGTTACGGCACCCTGTTTGTGAGGGTTTTTGGCTGTAAATGTTGCCCTCACGTGGGGTTTTGCAACTACAGGGTTCCTTCGCGACGAGCCCGCTCCACCTCTTTGAGTGCCTCGGCGGGAGTGAAGGAACAGGTGCCGTCGCCGAGCCTGACCACCTGGACGTCGTCACCGATATGGACTTCTCCGCCCTGCAGCACGACGCCAAAAATGCCCTCGTGGGGGAAGATGCAGTCGCCGGCGAGATAGTAGATGGCACAGCGTGTGTGGCAGACCTTGCCGATCTGACTGATTTCGACGAGTACTTCGCTGCCAATCTTGAGCTGCGTTCCCAAGGGGAACGAGAGCAGGTTGATGCCCTGGGTTGTGAAGTTCTCGCCAAAGTCGCCCTCGTGCACATCGAGCCCGCGCGCCTGCGCCGTCTGGATAGACTCTGCGGCTAAAAAGGAAACCTGGCGGTGCCAATGCCCGGCGTGCGCATCGGAGGCGAGGCCAAACTGCTCGATGACGGTGTCGTGCCCGTCGGCGACGGGTGACTTACGCGTGCCTTTGTGCTCTGACGTGTTGATTGAGACGATGCGGGCAGGCCCGTTGTAAGCACCGTTTGCGGTGCGTAGGGGAGCTGACGCATGGGCACGATCCGCAAGTTCGCGCTTCGCGGCGTCAATGATGGGGTTATTGATCGGATGAGCCTGGGGCACGGTGCACCTTTCGACGGGACGGGCAACATGTCGAATCCTACAACAACGGTGGGTTCATTGCCCGTTGTCGTACACCGGTGATTGCTGCCTTCGTGCTGGATAATTACGCCGATTGCCATAGATACGGTGGAGCTTTGGGCGCCGCCGGCTCGGCACGCTAGAATAAATCAGTTGCACAAAGACCGCCCGTCGTGTGGGCAGTTCATGATAGGAAGTTTCCATGGCATTGCAGTTTACAGAGCGCGAGTTTATTCCCGTGCTGCTCGGTGGCGACATCAACGCGTATTCGGTGGCGCGCGCCTTCTACGAGGAGTATCAGGTCAAGAGCCTAGTCTTTGGCAAGTATCAGACGGGGCCTGCGTATCGCAGCCAGATTATCGACTACACGCCTAACGTGGATATCGACACCATGCCCGTGATGCTTAAGACCGTCAACGGTATCGCTCGGGCACATGCCGACAAGACGATTGTCCTGATGGGCTGCGGCGATAACTATGTTGCCCTGGTGGCTCAGGCCAAGGATGCCAACGAGCTGGCGGATAACATCGTTGCGCCTTACGCGCCCTATAGCATGCTTGAGCAGTGCCAGAAGAAGGAGATCTTCTACGAGCTGTGCGAGAAGCACGGTGTGCCCTATCCGCATACGTTTACCTTTACTGCGCAGATGCTCACCACGCAAGGAGAGGCACCTGCCGAGGTGCTCGACCAGATTGACTTCCCCTACCCGATGATCCTGAAGCCTTCCGACGGCATCATGTGGTGGCAGCATGAGTTCGAGGGTCAGAAGAAGGCTTATGAGATTGCCGACCGCGCCGAGCTGGAGCAGGTTATCCGCGATTCCTATGCCAGTGGCTACACCGATGACCTGATTTTGCAGGATCGCGTGCCCGGCAACGACGAGTACATGCGTGTGCTCACCAGCTATTCTGACCGCAACGGCAAGGTTCGCATGATGTGCCTGGGTCACGTGCTGCTCGAGGAGCATCAGCCCCATGGCGTCGGTAATCACGCCTGCATCATCACCGAGCCCAATGATGAGCTTATGGGTGGCGTGCGCAAGCTGCTCGAGGACCTTCACTTTGTGGGCTATTCCAACTTTGACGTCAAGTATGACGAGCGCGATGGCTCGTTTAAGTTCTTTGACTTCAACACCCGTCAGGGCCGCAGCAACTACTACGTAACCAACAGCGGCTTTAACGTTGCCAAGTATGTGGTGGACGAGTATGTGCTCAATCGCCCGTTTGAGCCGGAGTTTGTGACGGCGCAGGACGAGGCGCTGTGGATGGTCGTTCCTATGGGCGTCGTTGACAAGTATGTCAAGGACCCCGAGCTGCGTGCGAAGGCGCATCGTCTGGCCAAGGAGGGCAAGGCTGCCGATCCTTCGTTTATGAAGGGTGATTTTGTCTTTAACCGCTGGTTGCGCATGTGGCACACCAAGCTGCGTCACTTTAAGCTGTTCAAGACGTATTACAAGTAGACGAGCGCGGCGCCCGCCCGGTTTGCATCGGGCGGGCGCGGGTATGATACGCGCAATTGCGTGGGCGTCATCAAGGAGGCGGCGATGGAAAAGCTGGGAGTTATCGGCGGCATGGGCGCCGAGGCCACGTCGTATTACTACGACCAGGTGGTACGTCATACGGCGGCTACGTGCGACCAGGAACATATCGACATGGTGGTGCTTTCCAAGTCGACCATGCCCGACCGTACGCTGGCCATCAAGACCGGTGAGCATGCCGAGCTGCTGGCGACCATGAAGGAGTGCGCTCAGGCGCTCGAGACGCTGGGCTGCGCGCACATTGCGATTCCCTGCAACACGTCGCACTACTTCTACGATCAGATTCAGTCGTTTACCAAGGTGCCGATTATCCACATGCCGCGCGAGTCGGTGCGCTATGCTCTGGCCGGTGCGGTGATGGGGGAGTGCGAGTTCGACCCCAACCTGAGTATGCCGGCCGAGCCGGTGCACAAGATCGGCATCATGGGCACCGACGGTACCGTGGGCGCAGACGTCTATGGGCGCGAATGTGAGACCGCGGGCGTTGAGGTCGTCTATCCCAGTGAAAAGCGTCAGGCCGACGTGATGTCGCTCATCTACGACGATGTGAAGGCCGGGCGCGAGCCCGATATGGATAAGTTCGACCGCGTGATGTGGGAGTTCGCCCGTAGCGGCTGCGACCGCGTCATCCTGGCCTGCACGGAGCTTTCGGTGTTGCAGAAGTATCGCGAGATGCCCGAGATCACCCTCGACGCCATGGATGTCCTGGTGCGCGAATCTATCATCCGCAGCGGCGCCCCCTACCGCCTCTAGTTTCCGGCCTGCCAAAAAGGGACAGGTTAATTTTGGTAGGTTTTATCTGGTGAAACAGTAAAGGCCTCGGCTCGTTTGGTGCGAGCCGAGGCCTTTTGCGTTGGGCGGTTGCTGTCGGTGGTGAACTAGAACAGGAAGCCGGTGGCGATGAGGACGATGCTGACGATAAGTACGGCGATATCCAGGCCCTTGATGGGGTAGCGCTTGTACGAGCTGGCGCGCGTACGCAGATAGAAGCCGCGCTGTTCTGCCGCCAAGGCTGTGGCATCGGTCTTGCCCACGCTCGAGATGAGCAGTGGCACGCACAGTGGCAGCATGAGCTTAAGCTTCTTGATGGGGTTCTTGGTGTCGTACTCGACGCCGCGTGCTGTCTGCGCCTCCATGATGGCGTTCATCTCCTGACCAAATACCGGCACAAAGCGCAGCGCCGTGCTAAAGGTGAAGGCATAGCGATACGGCACGTGCAGCGCCTCGACGCAGGCGTTGGCAAGGTCGTTGAGCTTGGTCACCATGAGCATGAGGATGAGTGGTAACGCCACACCCAGCAGGCGCAGACAGGCCTTCGATCCTGTGATGAGGCCCGTGTCGGTGATAAAGCCCCACACCACGTTGCCATCGCGCATAAAGGCCAGCTGGAGCACCAGCATGATAAGCGCGAGCGGGATCAGCAACTTGAGCAGCGAGAACAGACGGTCGACGACGCCGGCATAGGCACCCAGCGCAAGGGTGAGTGCCAAAAAGCCCAGCAGCGCCACGTAGGTGTCGGACAAGAAGATGCCGACGATGATGGCGGCGGCGAGGCCCAGTTTGACGACGGGGTTCAGGCGATGCAGTAGCGTATCGCCCGGCATGTAGTCGATGACGTTAACCACGGTGGACCATCTCCTTGGTAATTCGAACGACATCGGTGACCTCGCTCACCTGCGCAAAAGCGGGCGAGACGGAAGATGCCAGACGGCGCGAGAGTTCAATAACCTGGGGAGGCTCCACGTAGGCACGCCGCATGAGATCGATGTTCGAGAATAGCTCGTGCGTGCGGCCGCGGTCGAGGATGCGACCGTCGGCCATTACCACAATGCGCTCGGCAAAATCCGAGACGACTTCCATATCGTGGCAGACCATGATAACGGCGCAGCCACGCTCGGCCATGGTGCGCACCGTTTCCATGACGGTCATGCACTCACGGTAGTCAAGGCCGCTCGTGGGCTCGTCGAGTACCACGATTTTGGGCTCTACGACCACGACGGAGGCGAGTGCCACCATCTGGCGCTGACCGCGCGAGAGCGAGAAGGGCGCCTCGTCGGCCGGCAAGCCAAAGCGGTCGATGACGAGTTGGGCGCGACGCAGCGCCTCGGCATGGTCGATGCCGGCAAGCTCCAGGCCAAAGGCGACCTCGTCGAGCACGGTGTCCTTGCAGATCTGGCGGTCGGGGTTTTGGAAGAGGGTTGCGACTTCGTGGGCGATGCGACTCGTGGGAACGGCTGCGGTGTCCAATCCCGTGACGCGCACGCTGCCCGAGGCGGGCTTAAGCAAGCCTGTGAGCAGCTTGGTGAGCGTGGTCTTGCCGGCGCCGTTTTGGCCGACGATGCCCACGAGCTCGCCGGGATAGAGGGTTAGATTGAGGTCGTGGACGGCGGCGCCGCCATTGGGATAGGCAAACTCAACGTGATCGAAGGTGAGCACGGGCTCGGCGTCCTTGGCGTGCGGGCGCAACGACGGTGCGTGCGGTGAGCCGGCGGGTGCCTGAATGTCACTGCTTGCGTGTGCGGGGTCGACGATGCCCGTAATCAGGCGCTCGGCCTCATCAACATCCAAACAGGGGTTGCCGCTGGCCAGGCCATCGGCCTCGAGGCTGTTGAAAATGCGCGTGACACGCGGGCAATCGACGCCGATGGTGCGGAGCTCATCGGCGTGTGCGAAGACCTCATGCGGCTCGCCCTGTAGTGCGATTTCACCATGATTGAGCACGAGCACGCGGTTGCAATACTCCGAAAGCAGGGCGACTTTTTGCTCAACGACGACGATGGTGATGCCGAGCGCACGGTTTGCCTCGCGCAGGGTCTCGAAGACCAGCGTGGAGCTGGCGGGGTCGAGCGCCGCGGTGGGTTCGTCGAGCACGAGCACGCGCGGACGCATGGCGAGGATGGCGGCGATGGCAACCTTTTGCTTTTGGCCGCCCGAAAGCGTGGCGATCTCGCGGTCGCGCAGGTCGCTGATGCCGACGGTCTCGAGCGTCTCGCTCACACGTTGCTCGATCTGGTCGTGAGGAACGCCAAAGTTCTCCAGGCCAAAAAGCATCTCGTCCTCAACGACCGAGGCGACCATTTGCGTGTCGATGTCCTGTAACACGCTGCCGACGATCTGCGACACATCGGTGAGCGAAACTTCACAGGTGTCGTTGCCGTCAACCATGACGGACCCAAAGAACGTGCCGGTGTAGTGGTGGGGCGCGGCACCCGACAGGCAGGCGGCAAGCGTGGACTTGCCGGCGCCCGAAGGCCCGATAATGCCGATGAAATCTCCCTTGTTCACGCTGAGCGAGATGTGGCTGAGCGCCTGCTCGGTCTGTGTGCCATAGGAGAACGAGACATCGTCGACGTTGATGATCGTTTCCATGGATACCTTTCATAGTCATTGGGGACGTTCTTACATGACTAGTCGTTTAAGAACGTCCCCAAGAGCTAGTTGTTTGGGACAGTCTTTGATGGCGGGACTGCTTGGGTGTGGCCCGTCCATCATATCAGGCTACTTGCCGAGTACCTTGCACAGCGGGAAGAAGAGGGCCTGGACCACGACGGCGTTAAAGACGGCGGTGCCGAGCACGATGGGCACCTTGGCAAGTGCCGTAGGCAGCGCGGCACCCATGATGATGGTGCCCAGGGCTGCGAAGAGAGCGCCCGAAACCAGGGTGGTGAGGAGCCCGGCGATAAAGGGGTTAGTCTTGTCACCGCCGATATTGGACTTGACGAGGGCGACCATGGTCAGTGCGCCGGCAAGCTCGGTGACAAAGTTGAGACCGGGGATGGACGTAGTGATCTGTATGACAGCGGCTGACAGGATGCCAAAGATAGCAGCCTGGGCAAAGCTCGCCTGCGTAAGCGCGATAGCCAAGGCATAGGCGGCGATGATGAACTGAGGCTTAATGCCCGTAACCGCCAGAGCGTTGCCGATGGTCATGTTGAGGATAAAGCCGGCGGCAAGCAGGATAGCGAGCAGGACGAGCGAGCTGACATTTACCAGTCCCTTGGAGGCGGGGGCGGCAGTGACGGTGCGCGCCTGGGCGTTCTGGGTAGCCATGATGTTCTCCTTATTCTCCTTAAGGTGAGATTTGAGATAAGAGTGCCCTGAACCCCCATGAAAGGGGTTAAATCGAAAAGGGGATCAATTTTGAATAATGGAGCACGGAGACGGCTTACGAGGGGCCCCAGGTTGGCGCGAAAGAGGAGGGAAGCGTACTTGGGTACGCGAGCGACGAATGAACGCCAAGATGGGGTGGCTCGTAAAGCCGAGCAGGTTAGTTGAGCTTCAGGGCCTTCTGGATGGGCAAGTAGAGGGCACCGACCAGGATGGCGTTAAAGACGGCGGTCATGGCGACGACGGGCAGCATGGCAGCGGCGAGCTCGCCCACCACGCCGAGCATGGCCATCTTGATGACCATGAAGATGACGCCCGAGACAAAGGTGGTCAGGAAGGTTGCGACGATGGCGATGGCGGGCTTGACCTGACCGTTCTTGCCCGCGGCGTTGACGATGCCGGCCATGAGCATGGCGGCGATGCCCTCGGCGGCAAAATCGACAAACGGCGAGGTAGTGGTGATCTGGATCACGGCGGCCGAGATCAGGCCGATGATGAGCGCCTGGCCGATGTTGGGGCGAACGACCAGGATGGTGAGGCAGAAGGCCGAGATGATGAACTCGGGGCTGATCATGCCGCCCGAGATGCCTGAGATGGCCTTGCCGACGGTGAAGTTGAGGATGAAGCCGGCGGCAAGCAGGATGGCGAGCAAGACGAGGGCGCGGACGTCGAGTTTGCCGCGGTCGGTGGTCTGGACGGTGCGGGGCTGGGCGGCGGTGGTGTTCTGATACATGGTGAAAATCCTTTCGGAATGGGAGTGCAAGAGAAAAGCGGGGGCGCGTGATGCGAATGTGATCGGGCTCGAGATAGAAAAAGGCCTCCGGTCGAAACCGGAGGCCTTCCAATCACCTAGAGCGCAAAAATAGGCGTGAGGGACTCACTGTCGACCGATCGTATTCGCATCACGCCACCACCAGTTGTTGAGGGACTTCATCGTGTTCTTCATGTTGGTGGCTCCTTTCGTGATGCCGTGGCGCGGTCGCACCTCGTTGCTGTTGCGCTGCACTATAGCACAGCGAAGTGTGTGCGGGGAAATCTTTTTTGAAAAGATTTCAGGCGGGTTTCCCGCCGGTCAAAAGAGCGGACTGAGCGGGCGGGGCGACCTGCGCCATCCCGCCCGCGCCTTAGGGCTTCAGGGCCTTAGGCCTTCTTGCGACGATAGAGCACGAAGCCGCAGACGCCGATGATGACGGCGCCAACACCCATGGCGGCCATGTTGTTGCCCTTGGACTTCTCCTCGGTGACTGGATGAATATCATACCAATGTGGAATTACTTCTTCCGGCGGTGGATCACGTTAATCACATAGCCGACGAGCATAGCCAGAACAATGACGATAAAGCCGACCAGGGGATTGTCGTTCATGGGGTTCTCCTATTTTCCGAGTGGGGAGAATTCGTCGACGATGAGGTCGAGGCATTGCGGAAGTGCGCGAGCACCAAAGACGCCCGAGTTGCTGGAGATGATCTCGCCATCGAACTGCATGCCCAGCGACGGCGTACAGGTGATCTTGGCTTCTTTGGTCTGGATGATCTTGAACTGCGGACGGCCGAGCACCTTGCCGGCGGGGTCGAGCGCGGCGGTGATCACGGTGGGCAGGAGCTGGACGGTTTTTACGGGCTCGATGACCGCGATGTCGACCATGCCGTCGTTCATGCGGCAATCGGGGAGCAGGTTGATGTCGTTTTGAATGACCGAGGTGTTGCCGGCCATGCAGCAGATGCCATCGAGCTCCTCGACAATGCCGTCATGCTCAATCGTAAAGTGCGCCACCGTGGGGTTGGGTGTGGCGAGCGCCGACAGGAAATAGGCGATCTCGCCGATGTCGTTTTTGGTGGGGGCGGCCTTCATCATGATCTCGGCATCGTAGCCCGATCCGGCGATGATAATAAAGCCGTGGCGCTTTTCGTTGCCATTCTCGTCGAGCCAAAAGAGCTCGCCCATGTCCGCCTTGACGGTACGGCCGACGCGGCAGGCCTTGGCGAGCGCCGCGGCCTCGGGGGCATTGCCAATGTTGTTGAAGAACAGGCAAGCCGTGCCGGAGGGGAAGACGAGCGTGGGGATGCCGCATCCACGCATTTGGTCGAGCACGTTGGAGACGGTGCCGTCGCCGCCCGAAATCACCACACGATCAAACTTGCGCACGTCTGCCACGGCGTCCTCGGGTTCCATACCATCGCCGATAAAACGCATCACGACCTCGTCGCCGCCCTGCGCGAGGGCGTGCGTGAACGCGTAGATTTCATCTGAGCTGGGGCCCGATGCCGGGTTGTGGATGATAAGGCAGCGCATACTTACGTTCCCGTTCTGTGACTAACCGAGTATAGTTGTAGGGCAATGCCGTTATCCTACCCGTGTTTTTCGGGCCTAACCTTATTCGATGGGTTGATATGTACATTTCCACACATCAGGCTCTGCTCGACTTTTGCCAGCGCGCCCGTGAGTTTGACGCGATTGCCGTCGATACCGAGTTTTTGCGCGAGCGCACATTCCATCCGCGCCTGTGCCTGGTTCAGATTGCCACCCCTGCCGAGAGCGTCGCGGTCGATCCCCTGGTGATCGACGACCTATCGCCGCTGGCCGAGCTTATGGCCGACGAGAGCGTGACTAAGGTCTTCCACGCCTGCTCGCAGGATATGGAGGTCATGCTCCACACCGTGGGCGCGCTGCCGCGACCGATTTTTGACACACAGGTTGCCGCCGCCTTTTTGGGCGAGCGCCAGCAGATTTCCTACGGCGCGCTCGTGCAGACGTTTTGCGGCGTCTCGCTGCCCAAGACCGAGTCGCTGACCGACTGGTCGCGTCGCCCGCTGACCGATAAGCAGGTCGAGTACGCAATCGATGACGTCAAGTATCTGATCGTTGCCTATACCGAGATGATGAGCCGCCTGCGCGAGCTGGGCCGTGTGGACTGGGTGCTCGACGAGTTGCGTCCTCTGGCCGACGAGTCGCACTACCGTGCCGATCGTCACGAGGCATTCCGTAAGGTCAAGCGCATCAACTCCTGCAGCCGCCATCAACTGGGCATTGCTCGCGAGCTTGCCGCTTGGCGCGAGGACCGCGCCGAGCGCCGCAACATCCCGCGCAAGTGGGTCATGTCCGACGATACGCTGCTGGCGCTCGTCAAGCGCAATCCCGTGCGCGTTGAGGAGTTCCGCAGCATCCGCGGTACCGACCAGCTGGGGGAGCGCGACGTGGACGGCGCGTTGATGGCCATCAAGCGCGGTGCGAGCTGTCCGCACGATCGCTTGCCGCTCTTGGTGCGCGGACATCACCAGATTTCGCCGGAGCTGGAGAGCGTGACTGACCTTATGTATGCACTCATTCGCCTGGTTGCCGAGCGTTCGGGTGTGGCGACCTCGGTCATTGCCTCGCGCGATGACCTGGCCGACTATATTGAGCATCCCGAGCAGAGCCCCCTGCGCGAAGGCTGGCGCTTTGAGCTCGTGGGCTCGCGCCTGGACGATTTGCTCTCGGGCAATATGGGGTTGACGGTGAAGGACGGCAAAATTGAATTGCTGTAGGCATATAGTTACGCGGTTTTACCAAACCGCGTAACAGCTCGACGCTGCAAACGGCCGAGAGCGGCAATCTGACGTTCAATCGTCGCTCGCGTACCAAAGTACGCGTCGCTTCTCTTTCACGTCACCTTGCTCGCTCTCGGCCGTTTTCGCTGACATTGCCATAACATTGATGTTGATTTGCTGGTCAGTCGAATGGGTAAAATGCCTCCAACGTGTAATTCGATTCGGAGGAATTCGCATGCCTTATTACTATGGATACGGCTTTGGCATCGACCCGCTGTACCTGCTGGTTGTTCTTGTCTGCACGGTACTTGGCCTTGCCGCGCAGAGCTATATCAACTCGACGTACAAAACCTGGTCCAAGGTTCGCTCGGACGGTGACACGGGCGCCACGGTCGCTCGCCGCATGCTCGACGCCAACGGCTGCAACGCCGTGGGTATCAAGGGTGTCGCTGGCGAGCTCACCGACCATTACAACCCGCAGGACAACAATCTATATCTGTCAGACGCCAACCGTTCGGGCGGTTCGGTCGCAAGCGTCGCCGTCGCCTGCCACGAGTCGGGCCATGCCGCCCAGCGTCAAAGCGGCTATGCCATGATGAAGGTACGCACCGCTTTGGTCCCCGTCGTCAACTTTACCCAGAACACCTGGACGATCGTGCTGCTCATGGGCCTGTTCATGAACATCGCGGGGCTCACGACCCTCGCGCTGGTCTTCTTCTCGTTTAGCGTGTTGTTCCAACTGGTTACGCTGCCGGTTGAGATTGATGCCAGTCGCCGCGCCGTGGCGTATATTGAGCAGTCGGGTATGAGCTCCAAGCAGGTCAACGGTGCCAAGAAGGTGCTGACGGCCGCCGCGCTCACCTATGTGGCTGCGGCGCTCACCTCGATTATTCAGCTGCTCTATCTTATGGCTCGCTACAACAGAAACTCCAACCGATAACAAATTGGGTTGCTGGGCGCCGCGGTGATTTGTGTCCCCGCGGCGCTGTACTATGTGTTGGACTTGAATTTGCGCAGGGCCGAAGCCTCTGTGCACGATGACGAAAGGAGGCTGCGTGGCTGGCTGGAATCTAACCGGCAATGCCGTTTCCGCCGAGTTCGACGGATCGGATGATCAGGAGCGCAAGGAGCTCAGCGTGAGCCAGGCGGTGGAGATCGCCGCCGGCGCGCTCGATGCCATTCCGCAGCTGAGCGTTTTGGGCGAGGTCACGGGTTTCCGTGGTCCCAACGCCCGAAGCGGCCACTGCTACTTTCAGATCAAGGACGACTCGGCCGCCGTCGACTGCATCATCTGGAAGGGCGCCTACCTCAAGCGCACCTTCGACTTGCGCGACGGCATGCAGGTGAGCTTTAAGGGCAGCTTCAATCTCTACAAGCCTACGGGTCGCATGAGCTTCGTCGCCCGCTCGTTCTCGCTGGCGGGGGAGGGCCTGCTGCGTCAGCAGGTGGCTCAGTTGGCCGAAAAGCTGCGTCGCGAGGGCCTGATGGACGAGGCGCGCAAACGTCATATTCCGGTGTTTTGCTCGCGTGTGGCGGTCGTCACCTCGCTTTCGGGCGCCGTGATCGACGACGTCAAGCGTACGCTGCGCCGACGCAACCCGCTCGTTGAGCTTGTCTGCGTGGGCGCCAAGGTTCAGGGTGAGGGCGCGCCGGCGGAGCTTATTGAGGGCTTGCGTCGCGCCGCCGCCATCACACCGTCGCCGGACTGCATCTTGCTGGTGCGTGGCGGTGGCTCCTTCGAAGATCTTATGACCTTTAACGACGAGGAGCTTGCCCGTGCGGTGGCAGCCTGTCCCGTGCCTGTGGTGACGGGCATTGGGCATGAGCCCGATACCTCGATCTGCGACATGGTGAGCGACCGTCGCGCCTCCACGCCAACGGCAGCGGCAGAATCGGTGGCGCCGGCTATGACGGAGTTGGCCGACGTACTCGAGACGCGCCATCAGCGTTTGGGCGCCGCGATGGCTTCGATGATCGGGTCGAATCAGGTTGATCTGGAGATGCTCGACCAGCGCGGTCGTCGTGCCTGGGGCACCTATACGGCTCGTCTGGGCGACGCGCTCGATGCAGCCGCGTGCCGCCCGTGCCTCAACGACCCTACGTTTATGGTCGAGCGTCGCGAGTCTGAGCTCGCCTTGACGGCCGATCGCCTGTCTGGCGCCATAACGCGCTCGGTCGGGGCCTTCCACTCCAACTTTGAGCGCCTGCCCGAGCGCTTGATCGCAAGCACCTCAGGACTCGATGGCAAGCGCCATGCGCTCGCGCTTGCGAGTTCCCGTCTGGAGCATCAGGGACGCACGATGCTCAGCAAGCCAGCGTCCGATCTGGGCCGTGCGGCGGCTTCGCTCGATGCCCTGTCGCCGCTCAAGGTGCTTGCCCGCGGTTACTCCATCGCCTATAGCGATGATGGTGTGGCTACGAGCGCCAAGACCTTTAAGCCCGGCGACGCCATTCGCGTGCGCATGGCAGACGGCAACGTGGCAGCAACGGTCGATACGGTCGAGTAGGCCGCGTTTCATAGTGATAAACCTTTAGGAAAGGAAAAAGATATGGCAGAGAAGACCCCGGTCGAGCAGCTTACGTACAAGCAGGCTTCGCAGGAGTTGGAGCTCATCATCCGCAGTCTGGAATCGGGCGACATGGAGCTCGAGGAGTCGCTCGAGAGCTATACCCGCGGCGTCGAGCTCCTCAAGAGCCTGCGCGCTCGCTTGTCCGATGCCGAGCAGAAGGTCTCGGTGCTCCTGAAGGACGTCGACGGCAGCGACGTGCTCGCCGACGGCGAAGCCGCCAACACCGACGACAACCTCTCGTTCTAACCACCTCGCAGCCTACTTTGGGGTAGTCTTTTTGGGACGGGGCTTTTTTGACTACCCTTGCGCGATGGCTCGCCGAGTGTTTGCGCTTGCAAAAAAGTAGTCAAAAAAGCCCCGTCCCAAAAAGACTACCTTGGTCTGTGAGAAAGGAACCAGCCATGTGCGATTGCATTTTCTGCAAAATTGCCAACCACGAGATTCCCTCGACCGTTGTCTATGAGGACGACCAGGTCATCGCGTTCGACGACCTCAACCCCCAGGCGCCGGTCCACACGCTCGTGATCCCCAAGAAGCACTACAGCGACATCGCCGACAACGTGCCGGCCGAGACCATGGGCGCCATGGCTCACGCCGTCCAGGAGGTCGCCAAGGCCAAGGGTCTGGAGGACGGTTTCCGCGTCATCTCCAACAAGGGCGTCAACGCCGGCCAGACCGTCATGCACTTCCACATGCACGTCCTCGGCGGCAAGAACCTGGGTGAGAACCTCATCTGAGGACGCCTCGCGTGCCGATTTCGTTGACGGTTGAAATCGGCTTTTTTCTTTGATGGCGGCCCGGAGATGTCTGTTTGAGCGGGCGTCTCCCGGTTCGTTTTTTGTTGCGAGTCGGTGACAATTCGAGTCTATATGAGTAGCCAGGTCGCGGCGGATCTACGATACTCCTTGAAATCGAGTTAAGGATTGTTTGATGAACTTGTCGCAATTGGAGTACCTCGATGCCGTTGTAAGACTGGGTGGTGTTCGCCGGGCGGCCTCTATGCTTCATGTAACGCCGCAGGCCGTCTCGGTCGCAATTAAAAAACTTGAATCCGAACTGGGCGTTGAGCTGATTGATCGCGCGGGGCGTGAGATCGTCCCCACCTCAGAGGGAAGAGAATTCGCTCGCCGTGCTCAAGATGTTCTGAACCAGATTGATGGGCTCAGGCATTTTGCCAACCAAGATGTTCGGGGCGTTTCTCCTGACGGCCATTTTCGACTTTACGTTCCTTGCCTGCACGGCAGGGGTGAGCTGTTTTCTGACGATTGCTACGATAAGTTCGTAGAGGAGCATTCTGAGATTCACCTAGACGTCTGGCATCAGCCGAGCGCTGCATGCTTTGAATCATTGATGATGGGTATCTCAGATGCCGCCGTTTCGTTTGAAGAGCCTCGTGACGGCAGCTTGAATTACAAAAATCTCGGAGAGAAGAGCCTTAAGGTGCTTGCCTGCTCCGATCACCCTTCTTTTTCTCGCTTGATTCGAATTGAAGATCTCTTCGACAGTAGGGTCGCCGTTCCCATCAACTTGGGGCCTTGTTTGACTGCCCTATCAAAGTGTCCGGAAACTCAACTTCATGATTTGAAATTTCGTGACGTGGAGTATTCGATTCCGGAGCAATGCCGTTTTATTAATTCAGGGGGAAGAATACTCGCGTTTTCTGGTTCCCGGATCTGTGCAGAAAACTCGTCAATATTGGAGTTCGACATTAGGGCATCTAGAGAACTCTACCTTCCCGTCTATTTCTGTTTTAGGAAAAATGAATGGACGGAAAGACACCGTACTGTGTTTTGGCATCTCATGAAAACTCTATGCGGCATTAGATAGATGCGGGGTAAATATAATTTGTCGGTCTCTTTCTTCTGGTTGACAATTTTCGGGCTACTTTTCTATTCGAGCGATCGCCATGTTCTGATGACAGGATAGAAAGGTATACAAATGACTCCCCTTAATAAAACGAATGCCGATGTGAGCTCTGAACGCGTTGTCTGCATGTACAACGCTTGCAAAGCTTAATTTTCAAAGCGAGGGCGGCTCTCTGAGCCGCCTTTTTTGGAGGGGATTCAATGGCATTGGTAAAACTGAATGAACTCGAGCTCATCAATCTGGACGAGAATGATTCTGTTTTAATAAATTTGATAAATGGAAACGCCGACATTGTGAATGCATCTATCGCGCGTGCTGTTCGCTCTGGTTGCTTTGACGAGCTTGACTCCAATACGCTCACCCAACTAAACAAGCGTGGCTATATCTTTGTTTCCGAAATGGCACGCGACCAGTTTGTTCAGGGAGTCGATAGACGGTTGGCGCAGGAGTCGGTTAAAGAAACGCCAAATTTTATTGTAGTCCCAACCTATTCGTGTAATCTTGATTGCTACTATTGTTTTGAAAGAGCTAGCATTTCGCGCAATATCCGGCATAACAAAGAAATTGAATTAGACGTCGATTCTTTTTTTCTCGTTTGCAGCTAAAGTTCTTCTTGAGTTTAAGAAGCGTTATGGGGAATTTGATACATCCAGAGTACTGGTGACAATTACCGGTGGTGAACCTCTGCAAGGTTTTACGTTTCGCACAATTGAAAAAATCCTCATAGGGTGCGAAAAAAGGAGCTTTAAGGTTTCATTCGTTACGAATGCGCTTGCTGTTCCAGAGTATTTGCCGCTAATCTCAAATTACGTCTCTGTTATTGATGATATACAAATTACATTAGATGGTGCCCAGAAGATACATGATTCAATTAGGGTTGCCATTGACGGTAGGCCGACTTTCAATCGTATTGTTCACTCAATTGAACTGCTAAATGGTCTCGAGCTCAACTTACGAGTGAGGATTAATGCGACGAAACTCAATATTGGCTCGTTGACTGAACTGGAACCTCTAATTCAGAGGTTTGACCCTGTGCTTTTTTATGTCTACCTTATGCAACAGGAAGGCTGCTGTCAAAGTGATAACGTGCTTGATGAGCTTGAGGGAATTAAATATCTTGAGAAGCTGAAGGACGAAAACTCTGGTCTTAAGAATCTCCTCATTGAGTATCACGGGAGAAAGTTGGTCGAATCGATATTTAATGACGGCGTCTTCCATCCAAAAATTAAGACATGCAGCGCAATGAGCAATCAATTTATATACGATCAATTTGGCCATGTTTATAAATGCTGGTGGGCTATGGGCGACCGGTCTCGAGCTGTTGGTTTCGACGACCACGGTGCGACAGCATGGGACGAGAAGTTGCTGTCATATTATCAGAGTCGTTCTGTGCTTCAAATGAACGGCTGTCGAGTCTGTCGCTATAGATATGTTTGCGGTGGCGGCTGCACTGGAAAACTTACTCTATCTGAATTAAGGGAGGGCTCTATAGCGTGTCCGGATTTTCATTCAATTTTGAATCATGAAGTGCATCGTCATTGCCCTTCTCGTTGTGATGGGGGGCACTGCTGATGTCTATGCAAGCGGATTTCACTGTCGCCTCCGAATACGACGGAAAGATGGTGTTGGCAAATTATCTGCGCGGAACGCTTGATACTATCGATCCCGGTCTTGTTGATGACCAATATTCGATTTCCGTGGAAATGCTCGACAGGCATCAACTGTCTTATCTTGAAAAACGGGGACATCTGCAAGCGCGGGATAATGAGCAGCGCGAATCGATAGCTCGGCTCTGGGGCACCTATCTAAAAGGACATGAGACTACTTGTTATGTATATCTCCAACTAACCCATGAATGCAACTTGCGCTGCTCCTATTGTTTTCAAGCTTCATATGGGTTTCATTGCCGGTCTATGACGCTGGATTCTCTTAGAAATATTGAATTACGTTTGAATAGACTTCTTAAATTAGCAATCAATCCTTCTCAAATCGTTATTGTTCTGTATGGCGGTGAGCCATTTCTGGCGAAAAACATGAGCTTGGTCGCTGAGGCTGTAGATATCTGCAGGAGGAGCGGTTTTCGTCTTCGAGTTATTACTAACGGGATTCAATTGCCCTGCTATCTAACGATTTTAAAGCGGAGCGGTGAGGTGTTAGACGGCGTTACCGTTACTTTGGATGGCGACCGTTTTGCGCACGATGGCGTCCGAAGGACTTTCGATGGGGGAGGGACATATGATCGGGTGGTATCTTCTATTCAAACTGCTATGTTAAATGGAATAGATGTCTCGGTTCGTCTAAATGTTTCTCAAAATAATATTGATATGCTGCGGCAACCTTATTGGAGGCATCCTGGCTTTAAATATGAGATTCACCGGGTTGAATACCCTTCATATGAGAAGTCCGTTTCTTTCTGGCAATTACTCGAACTATGCTTGGAAGGATACATATCCTTGTCAGAACTCGCAGTGAACCAAGCGAGCTATTTCTACCAGATATTCGAAGAAGATCAGGCGCATTATCCACTATTTGGCGACTGTCTTTCCGGATCGGTTCTTTTGTTTTCTCCAGAGGGGGCCGTCTATGACTGCAATGAAGCCGGTTTCAATTCGGTTCCAATAGGCACTGTTGAAGAGGATTCCTGTTCGTACTTCGACAACACTGAGCGATTGCTTAGCGGCAAGGCTGTTCTTATGGAGGGACCCTGTTCGAAATGTCCTGTTTATCCCGTTTGCGGGGGTGCCTGTCGTATGAGGCGCGCTGTCTGCTCAACGTATGAGAGCTGCCTGTATTTTTCTGACATCTCCGATATGCTCAACCGATATATCTCCTGGAAAATTGGTCTTTTGGAGGGCGTAAATGCTTAGGAAGGTCATACTGCCCTACATGCTGTTCGTGTTCCTGTCGAACTTCAGCACGATCCTTTATTTCCTGACTGTCTATCTCGAGTACGAGGGCTTCTCGCTTACGGTCATCTCGGCAATGCTGCTAGCCTATCAGGTCAGCAAGTTCGTCTCAGAGATACCCACCGGATATATTGCAGACCGTTACGGCAGAAAGATGAGCGGGCTACTGGGTGTTGCCGGCCTGATCGCATACTATCTTGCACTACTCTTTGTGCATTCGCCGATTGCGCTTGTTACCGCATTTGCTGTCAAAGGCATTTGTGTTGCATGCATCAGCGGCTCTATTGAGGCCATCTATGTCGACAATGTCCCTCAGGATGCCTTGGTCTCCCTAAACGTTATCGAGCGCTTCGTTTTCTACGCCTCGTATGCGATATCGGCTTTCCTTGGTGGTGTGATTTCGGCCGCGCAGGCTTATCGGGTTGGTCTTTCATGCGATATCGTAGCTATGGTCTTAACGCTTGCTGCCGTTGCCCTGATTCACGAACCCCGCGTCGGTTCAAAGGCGATGAGGGAGGAGAATCATGTGACCGTTCGGCAAATAGCTCAAGCGATCTCGTTCAATCCTCGTCTCATCGAGGCGTATATCATGGACGTTTCGCAGGCGTTTGCCTTTGTTTCGCTCGAGGATTTCTTCACGTTGATGTTAAACGAGAAGGGGATAGGCTCAGTTGCCTCAGGCGTGACGATTGCAGTCCAGCTCTTGTGCTCTGCTGGTCTAGGGCTGGCTGTCCCGTCGTTGCTTCAGAGACTCGATGATCGACGTTTCGCTCGAATCATGGGCTGCTCGAGGTATCTGTTGACCGCGTTCTTTCTACTGCCTTTTACGCCGCGCTCGTTCCTGCCCCTGCTGTATATCCTGCAGACCGTCGCGTACGTTTTCCTTGCTCCGATTAAATACTCGATTTTTCAGAGCAATGCACCTGCGCAGTTTCGCTGTACCCTCATCTCGGTTCAGAGCCTGATGGTTTCGGTTGGAGCAATCTTGTTTTATGCGTTCAACGCGCTGATTGTTTCGTCTATCGGGGTCTCTTCGGCTATATTGGCGGCGCTTCTTCTCTCGGCGCTCCTTTATATTCCGGCGTTATTCAAGCTTACTAAGGATTGCGGCGGTTCCCGCTCGAAGAATACGACGCTCGAGTGTTGATATATTACCTCCCGCTTAGGGAGGGCGCGCGTTTAGGGGTATTATTGAAGCGTATGTAATCTGGCGGCGCCACACCGCCTGTTAGTAGGGAGACACATGAACGTTCTGGTCGTCAACGCGGGATCTTCGACCCTTAAGTATCAGGTCATCGATACCAAGTCCCACAAGGTGTCCGCAAAGGGCTCCTGCGAGCGCGTCTGCTTTACCGGCGGTACCTTCACCCATGCTGCCAACGGCTCCAAGAAGGTGACCGAGAACATCGAGTTCCCCGACCACAAGGTCGCCATCGAGGTCGTCCTGAAGGACCTCGAGGCCAGCGGCGTCAAGATTGAGGGCATCGGCCACCGTATCGTTCAGGGCGGTTGGTACTTCGGCGATTCCTCCCTCGTCGATGCGGACGTCCTCGCCAAGATCCGCGAGGTCGCCCCGCTTGCCCCGCTGCACAATAACCCCGAGGCCAACGTTATCGAGTACTGCCTGGAGCAGTATCCCGATCTGCCCAACGTCACGGTCTACGACACCGCTTTCCACTTCAACATGCCCGAGGTCGCCAAGACCTACGCCCTGCCCAAGGACGTCTGCGACAAGCTGCACATCCGTAAGTACGGCGCCCACGGCACCAGCTACCGCTACATCTCCAAGAAGGTCGCCGAGATGACCAACGGCGAGGCCCGCAAGGTTGTCGTGTGCCATATCGGTTCCGGTGCTTCCCTGTGCGCCATCGAGGACGGCAAGTGCATGGACACCACCATGGGCTTGACGCCGCTCGACGGTGTCATGATGGGCACCCGCTGCGGCTCCATCGACCCTGCTACCGTGTGCTACCTGCAGCGCGAAGGCGGCTACACCTTCGACGAGGTCGACGAGATGATGAACAAGAAGTCCGGCCTGTTGGCCGTGACCGGCGGCAAGACCAACGACTGCCGCAATGTCGAGGAGCTCGCCGCTGCCGGCGACCCCGAGGCCCAGCTCGCCTTCGATATGTTCGTCTACAAGATTGCCGCCAAGGCCGCCGAGATGGCCACCTCCATGTGCGGCATGGACACCCTGGTCTTTACCGCCGGCATCGGCGAGCACGCTCCGGCCGTTCGCGCTGGCGTGGCCGACCGTCTGGCCTTTATGGGCGCCAAGATGGACCATGCCCGCAACGCTCTGCGTGGCGACGGCGCTTGGTGCCTGTCTGCCAAGGATTCCAAGGTCAAGATCTTCGTTATCCCCACGGACGAGGAGTTCATGATCGCTTCCGACGTCGAGCGCATCGTCAACGGCAAGTAATTGATGCAAGGGGAGGGGCTGGACGACCAAGTGCCGTTCAGTCCCTCTTTTGCGCTCGTTGGTCGAAGAGTTTGATAGATAATTATTGGATTCTGATAACTTCTTATTAAGGGTACGGCCACCTTATAGGTTTGCCGACCGTACTGTAATCACGAAGGAGTCTCATGAACGTACTTGTTGTCAACGCCGGCAGCTCGAGCCTTAAATATCAGCTTTTGGATACCGATACCCGTGAGGTTTTTGCCAAGGGTAACTGCGAGCGTATCGGCTCGGAGATGGGCATCTTTGGCCACTCCGAGAACGGTGGCGCCAAGCAGACCGAGGAGGTTCCCTTCCCCGATCATCGCTCTGCTATCGCTCGCGTGCTCGAGGAGCTCGAGAAGACCGACTTTACGATCGATGGCATCGGCCACCGTATCGTTCAGGGTGGCTGGCACTTCGATGATTCCGCGGTCGTCGACGATGAGGTCATGGCTAAGATCCTTGAGGTGGCCCCGCTCGCCCCGCTGCACAATTACGGCGAGGCCGCGGCAATCGAATATTGCCGCGAGAAGTATCCGGAGCTGCCCAACGTGGCTGTCTTCGACACCTCATTCCACATGACCATGCCCGAGGTCGCCTACACCTACGCGCTGCCCAAGGACGTGTGTGACAAGTACCACGTGCGCAAGTACGGTGCGCACGGTACGAGCCACCGTTACGAGTGGATGATGGCCAAGGAGATCCTGGGCTCGCGCTGCCACCGCCTGCTCTCGTGCCATTTGGGCAACGGCGCCTCGCTTGCCGCTATCGAGGACGGCGTCTGCCGCGATACCACGATGGGTCTCACGCCGCTTGACGGCCTGATGATGGGAACCCGCTGCGGCTCCATCGACCCTGCTACCGTGTGCTACCTGCAGCGCGAGGGCGGCTACAGCTACCAGGAAGTCGACGACATGATGAACAAGCAGTCCGGTCTGCTTGCCATCTCGGGCATCTCCAACGATGCCCGTGACATTCGTACGCGCGCCTCCGAGGGTGACGAGCGCTGCCTGCTCGCCTTCGATATGTTCGCCTACAAGGCCATGCAGCAGGCCGGGTCCATGATTGCCTCCATGGCGGGCGTGGATACCATTACCTTTACCGCCGGCATCGGCGAGAACGACTGGTCGATCCGCAAGGCCTTCTGTGACTGCTTTGAGTGGCTGGGCGTGCGCATCGACGACAACAAGAACCGCGAGGCCGTGGGCAACGGCCCGCAGGTCATCAGCGCCGCTGGTTCCGCCGTCACGGTCATGGTCATCCCCACCGACGAGGAATACATGATCGCCCATGACGTCGAGCGCCTGACCGCGAACAACTAACGCGCGCATTTGCAAGTAAACGAAAGGCCTCCAGAGCAACAGCTCCGGAGGCCTTTTTGCTGGCAGGCGGAAATTCCAGTCCCAAAGTGATCATCGCCGGCAACGCCTGCGCTCCCAACAACGGCATCCAATCATTCAGATCCTCAGCCCCAGCTCGTAGCCAAGCCGCCGTCCACCCCAGATGCCCTGATTGCCACGTGGCGGCAGGGACCCTACAGGGTAAAGCTCTGAAAACATTCCGCAAGACGGAGGAAGCCCCCGCCGCACGTAGTGCGCAGCGGGGGCTTCATGCATGTCCGAGGACGTTTTCAGAGCTTTACCCTGTAGGGGTCCCGAAGGGATACGTCCGCTACTCAGCCATCTGAGCCTGGACGGCGGTGATGGCCACGACACCCACGATGTCGTCGGCAGAGCAGCCGCGCGACAGGTCGTTGACCGGCTTGGCGATGCCCTGCAGGATGGGGCCGTAAGCGTCGGCGCCGGCGAAGCGCTGGACCAGCTTGTAGCCGATGTTGCCTGCCTCGAGGTCGGGGAACACGAGCACGTTGGCCTTACCGGCGACGGAGGAGCCGGGGGCCTTGAGCTGGGCGACGGTGGGGACGATAGCGGCATCGAGCTGCAGGTCGCCATCGATGGCGAGCTCGGGAGCCTTCTCCTTGCAGAACTTCACGGCCTCCTGGACCTTCTTGGCGACCTCGCCACCGGCGGAGCCCATGGTGGAGTAGGAGAGCATGGCAACGTGCGGCTCAACGTTGCCCATGAAGGTGGACCAGGAGTGAGCGGAGGCGATGGCGATCTCGGAGAGCTCGTCGGAGGATGGGTTGATGTTGAGGCCGCAGTCGGCGAAGATCAGCGTGCCGTCGGTACCGAACTGCGGGGTGTCGGTGCACATCACGAAGAAGGCCGAGACCAGCTTGGTGCCCGGGGCGGTCTTGAGGATCTGAAGCGCAGGGCGCAGGGTGTCGGCAGTGGAGTGGCAGGCGCCGGAGACCAGGCCGTCGGCGTCGCCCATCTTGACCATCATGGTGCCAAAGTAGGTGGCGTCCATCACCTGGGCGCGAGCCTGCTCGATGGTGACGCCCTTCTTGGCGCGGAGCTCGGCAAACTTCTGCGCGTACTCCTCGTGCTTCTCGGAATTGCGCGGGTCGATGACGGTGGCGCCGGGAACGTCGATCTCGTCGGGGTTGCCCAGGATGACGATCTTTGCCAGACCCTCCTCGATGATCTTGGTGGCCGCGACGATGGTGCGCGGGTCCTCGCTCTCGGGCAGGACGATCGTCTTAAGGTCGGCCTTGGCGGCAGACTTCATACGGTTTAGGAAATCGCTCATGTTACTCCTTACAAGCGTTTCGCTAAGCTCCAGGCGCCCGGCTGTACACGAATAAACCCGCTGCTAGCGGGTTTACCTTTCAATAATGTACGCCGTGGTGCTTGAGCTTTCCTTGTGTGGCAAGCTCATTATAGGACGCATTAGCGCTATAATCGCTCTGATAAATATGTCTCGACGTATGTTCGAGAAAAAGCCCAGTTAAAAAGCGTGTGGCTTTTGACAAGGAGTATCGATGCAGATTACCTCAGGCCTGCCTGAAGGCTTTAATGCCGGTGCGTACGACATGATCGTCGTCGGCGCCGGTTATGCCGGTGCCGTTTGCGCCCGCCGTCTTGCCGAAACCATCGGCTATCGTGTTGCCGTTTTGGAGCGCCGTAGTCACATTGCGGGCAATGCCTTCGACTGCACTGACGAGGCGGGAATCCTGGTCCACGAGTATGGTCCGCATATCTATCATACCTTTAACGAGCGCGTGCATAACTTCCTGTCGCGCTTTACCAAGTGGACGGACTACCAGCACAAGGTGCTCGCCAACATCAACGGTACCCTTATGCCCGTGCCCTTTAACCATGCGAGCCTTAAGCTTGCCTTTGGCGATGAGCGCGGCGAGGAGCTGTATCAGAAGCTCGTGGAGACCTTTGGCAAGGACGTCAAGGTGCCCATTATGGAGCTGCGCAAGAAGAACGACCCCGACTTGGCCGAGGTCGCCGATTACGTCTACGAGAACGTCTTTTTGCATTACACCATGAAGCAGTGGGGCCAGACGCCCGACCAGATCGACCCCTCGATCACCGGCCGCGTTCCCGTCTTTGTGGGCGATGACGATCGCTACTTCCCGCAGGCTCCTTTCCAGGGCATGCCGCAGGACGGCTATACCGCGCTGTTCGAGCATATGCTCGATCACGATCTGATCGACGTATTCTGTGACGTAGACGCCCGTGACCTCTTTGAAATCGACGAGACAACCGTCAAGATCGACGGCAAGGTCTATGGCGGCGAGATCGTCTATACCGGTCCACTCGACGAGCTGTTCAACCTCGACCTGGGCGCGCTGCCGTACCGCACGCTCGATATGAAGTTCGAGACGCTCGATATGGATCAGTTCCAGCCCGTGGGCACCGTCAACTACACCACGAGTGAGGACTATACGCGCATCACCGAGTTCAAGAACATGACCGGTCAGGTTTTGCCCGGCAAGACCACCATCATGAAGGAGTACTCCAAGGCCTATACGCCCGGCTCGGGCGAGACACCGTACTACGCTATCCTGGAGCCCGAGAACCGTGAACTCTACGAGCGCTATCTTGAGCGCGTCCAGAACCTGACGAACTTCCACCCGGTGGGTCGTCTGGCCGAGTATCGTTACTACGATATGGACGCCGTGACCAATTCCGCCCTCGATCTTTCGGATGAGATTATCGCCTGCCATGCATAAAGTCATAACATTCGGTATTCCCTCGTATAACGCCGCCAAGGACATGGACCATTGCATCACCTCCATTCTGGAGGGGAGCAATTACGCCACCGATATCGAGATCATCATCGTCGATGACGGCTCCAAGGACGAGACGGCCGCCAAGGCCGACGAGTGGGAGACCCGTTATCCTGGAATCATCCGCGCGGTGCACCAGGAGAATGGCGGCCACGGTATCGCCGTCCTCTCGGGCCTGCGCGAGGCGCATGGTACGTACTACAAGGTCGTTGACTCGGACGACTGGCTCGACGGTGCGGCGCTTTCGACCATGCTGTCGATTCTGCGTGGCTTTGAAGAGCGCGACCAGCGCGTCGACCTGTTTATCTCGAACTACGTGTACGAGAAGGTTTACGAGGGCACGCATACCGCTATTGGCTACAAGTTTGCCCTGCCGCGCAAAAAGATTTTCTCTTGGGACCAGATCGGACACTTCCGTCCCGATCAGAACCTGCTCATGCACAGCCTGTGCTATCGCACCGATGTGCTGCGCGAGTCCAAACTACCTATGCCGGCACACACGTTCTACGTGGATAATATCTACGCATACGTGCCGCTGCCGCGCTGCAAGACCATGTACTACGCCGACATCGACCTCTATCGCTACTTTATCGGTCGCGAGGGCCAGAGCGTCAATGAGGCCACGATGGTCAAGCGCCTGGGTCAGCAGTTCCGCGTAACGCGTATCATGATGGAATCGTTCCACCTGTACCAGGACGTTGAGTCTTCGCGTCTGCGTTCGTACATGATGGGCTACTTCACCATGATGATGGCGATTTGCTCGGTGCTCACCAAGCTTTCCGAGGAGGATTGTGCCGATGAGCGCCTGAAGACGCTGTGGAAGGACCTGAAGGCATACGACGAGCGCATGTATCGTCGCGCTCGCTACGGCGTGATCGGATTCTTTACCAACCTGCGTGGACGGGCCGGAGACAAAACCACACTCGGCCTATACCATCTTGCCTCAAAGATCTTCAAATTCAACTAGCACAAAAACGCTCGGGCAACGGGGACCCCTGGTCCTTAACTTGCTACTTCGAACAGTCCTGCGCAAGAAGGAGGCGCCACTGGCGCCTCCTTTGCGTGCGGAACTCGTATCAAGTTAAGGACCAGGGGTCCTCTGCTATGTCTCGCTTTATGTCAGCAAGCTGAATTTGAAGATCTTGGACGCGCGGTACACAGGGGCCTGGGCTGAAGGGGATCTTGTTGAGTAGGTTGGCCGGTGGAGCTTGGTTATGTTTGTCGCGAGTTCCGCATGCAAAGAAGGCCACTTAATGTGGCCTTCGTCTTGCATAGGACTGTAGAGCAGCAAACGTAACGCCTGCCTGCCTCCGACCGACGGTCGAGTGGACTACTTCGCGGCGCCGGGGATGCCGTGGGAGGTTTTGGCGTTTTTTGCTCCATTGACGATGGCGGTCTGTAGGGCCCTTACGGCGAGCATACCCAGCAGGTCCAGGGGCACGGCGGCGCTTGTCTGAGCGTCTAGTTTGCCGCTGGCGAGGGTGTAGATGGTGTCGCCGTCGTTGGTGGTGTGTGTGGGGCGGATGGCGTGCGCATAGGCGTCTGCTGCCATCTGGGAGACCTTGGTAGCCTGAGCTTTGGTGAGCTCCACGTTGGTGACGATGCAGCTGATGGTGGTGTTGGTGCGGTCGAGCGGCATTTGCATGGAACCGGCGGCGGCAAAGGCTGCGAGCTCCATGTCGACGATCTGGTCGCTATCTGCTGCAGCGCGCATACCAGCGACCCATTCGCCGGTGAAGGGGTCGACGACATTGCCGCAGGCGTTGACCGAGACCACGGCACCCACCTTAACAGGGCCGAGTGCCACGGCGGCGGCGCCAAGGCCGGCCTTCATGCAGGTGGTGGGGCCCATGAGCTTGCCCACGGTGGCACCGGTGCCGGCGCCTACATTGCCCTGCTCGAGCGCGGTGGGGGTGTTGTCGAGCGCCTCGCGCACGGCGGAGATGCCAGCCTCAATGTCGGGGCGTACGGTGGGGTCGCCAAAGGCGAGGTCGAAGATGCAGCTAGAGCACACGATGGGCACCTGCGTGGGGCCGACGGGAAGGCCGATGCCGCGGCTCTCGAGCTCGCGGGCGACGCCGCTTGCGGCCTCCAGACCAAAGGCCGATCCACCCGAAAGGCAGACGGCGTGGACCTTGTCCACGGTGTTCTCGGGACACAGCAGGTCGGTCTCGCGCGATGCCGGGGCACCGCCGCGAACGTCAACACCGCCGGTGGCGCCCTTGGGTGCCACGATTACGGTGCAACCGGTACCGGCCTCCTCGTCCGTATAGTTGCCAAAGCAAAAGCCATCGACATCGCAAACGTCAATGGCCTCAAGCAGTATATCCATGTTTTACTCCTATCGGTTTTCCGCCGGGCCTTATGCCCGGTCGGGATCCGTACGGTACGCCGAAATTGTAGGCGCTGGGGGATACCCAGCGCCAGATGCAATTACGATAGTTTTTGAATCGCGCGCGCGACGCGTGCGATGGGCAGGCCCACCACGTTGTAGAAGTCGCCCGAAATATCATGCACGAGCATGCGCCCGCCGACGCCCTGGATGCCGTAGGCGCCGGCTTTGTCCATGGGCTCGCCTGAGGCGACGTAGCGCTCAATCTGCTCGTTGGTGAGCTCATAGAACGTCACGTCGGTCACATCGACAAACGACAGGCTCTCGGCGGCGTGCGGGGCTGTGGCGTCTCCGGCTCTAACGATGCAGACGCCGGTTGCGACCTGGTGTGTGCGCCCCGAGAGCTCGTGGAGCATGGTGCGGGCCTCGTCCTCGTTTGCCGGCTTACCCAAAAGCTTGCCATCGAAGGTGACGATGGTGTCGGCCGCGATGGTCAGCTCATTGGGCTCGGCGTGCTCGGCGGCAACGGCGGCAGCCTTAGCGCGAGCTAAGCGCTCGACAAGCGTAAGCGGGGCCTCGTCATCAAAAGGAGTCTCATCGATGTCAGCGGGAATGACGCAGATGTCGTAGCCCGCTTCGCGCATCAACTCGATGCGGCGCGGTGATTGCGAAGCCAAAATCATAGCTGAATGCCCTCGGCAACCTTCTCGACAGCCTTGTCGCCGGCGAGCGTACGCAGCAGCTCAAGCGCAAAGGGGAGCGACTGGGCCATGCCGCTGGCGGTGATGATGTTGCCGTCGTGCGTGACCTTGTCGCCGGTATAGGCGCCCTCGGGGAAGCTCTTCTCAAAGCCGGGGAAGCACGTGGCGTGGCGCCCCTTGAGCAGGTCAAGCTCGCCCAGGATAAACGGGGCGGCGCAGATAGCGGCAACATGCTTGGTCGCGGCGAACTCGCAGACTACGTCGCAGACGCGCTGGTCGGCGCGCAGGTTGGTGGCACCGGGCAGACCGCCGGGCAGCACGATGCAGTCATACTCGTCAAAGTTGATCTCGTCAAAGAGTGCGTCGCAAGTTACGGGAATCTGCAGCGAGCTTACGACCTCGCGCGTGGGCATGATCGAGACGAGCGTGGCGCGCACGCCACCGCGACGCATGACATCGACCATGGTCAGGCATTCAATCGTTTCAAAGCCATCGGCGGCAAGAACGGCAACGCTGGGCATAAGGGTTCCTTTCATAGGCGGCATACAATTAGCCGTCTTATACCCCTAAGACCCCCGCTTGCCACGCTCGATTTCCCAATGATTTTTCTGAGCAATGATTAAGTGGCTAGTTGCGCCTGAGGTGGACGACCGTTTCGCAGTGGAAGGTTTGCGGGAATAGGTCGACCGGCGTGATCTTGACGGGGGAGAAGGTGCCCTCCTCGACAAAGCGTTTGAGATCGCGCGCCAGAGTCGCCGGGTCGCAGCTCACGTAGGCGACATCGCGGGCACTCGTGCTCGCGATGAGGTCGATCGCCTCGGGGGCGAGGCCTGCGCGCGGCGGGTCGACCACCAAGACGTCGGCATCCTGGTCGGGGAACTCGCGCACCGCGTCGCCGCCAATGACGTCGACGTTATCAAGCTTGTTGATCTCTAGGTTGCGACGCAGGTCGCGCACAGCCGGGCCGTAGGCCTCGACGGCGGCGACAAAGTCGCAGCGGCGGGCGAGCGGCAGGGTAAAGGTGCCGGCACCGCAGTACAGGTCCACGGCAAGCTCGTCTTCTTGCGGGTCGAGCGCTTCCATGACAAGCTCGATCAAAATCTCGGCACCCTTGGTGTTGACCTGGAAAAAAGACGGGGCAGATAAGCGCATCTGGCCCTCGGCGATATTCTCGGTCCACGAGCCCTCTCCGGCGAGCATCTCGACTTTGGAGACGCGGCGCGCCTTCTTCTCGCCCTTGCTCATCACGCGCACGATGCTCGTGGGATGAGCGGCGTCCGCCAGCACGCGCGAGACCTGCGAGCGCGGAAAAGAGCCTGTGGGCGTCCAGAGTGCGACCTCGAGTGCCTTGGTGCGGCGCGATGCGCGAATGCCCACGCGTTCGAGTCCCAAGTCATGGCTGCCACTTAGATAGTTGAGTGCGCCGACGACCGATTTGAGCGCCTTCGGGAAGCGCTTATCGAACAGCGGGCACGCATCGACGGTCACGATTTTGCTGGGGTCGACACCGTGCATGCCAAGGCGCACGCGACCGTTGACGACAGTCGGTTCGAGCTCGATTTTATTGCGGTAGCCCCAGTCGTCCTTGGTGTGGCAGATGGGCTGTACCAACTCATCTGCCTGCTCAGGAGCGAACTTGCCGATGCGCTCGAGTGTGGAGCGCAGATTTTGCTCTTTGGCGGCGAGCTGTGCCGTGCGCGAGAGATTGCCCCACGAGCAGCCGCCGCAGATGCCCACGAAGGGGCAGGGAGGCTGAATGCGATCGGGGCTTGGCTCCAGAATCTCGGTGGTGCGGGCGCGCATGAACGACTTGCCGTCCTGCACGACCTCGGCCTCGACGGTGTCGCCTGCCACGGCGCCCTGCACAAAGACGGCCTTGCCGTTGTCGGCGTGCGCCAGCCCGTCGGCGCCGTAGGTCATCGATTCTATAGTGAGCTTCATATTCCTGCCTGTCATTCGCGTTGTTGTTCGCACCATGGTAGCAGGGAAAAGCGCCCCGCATCCGAGGCTTTCCTCAAATACGGGGCGCTTCTACAAACCGCTTCAACAAACGACTATTTCGTCTTGCCGGTAATGAGCGTCTTAAGACCCAGACCGATCAAGCCCAGGCCCATGCGCACGCGACCGGGGCGATGGCGCTCGATGGCCTTAGTCTTGCCGGCGGGCTTATCGCGACGGGCGCTCGTCTCGGGTGCGGGCTTGGTGACCTGCGGCTCGGGCTGAGGTGCAGGCTCGGGCTCAATGACGGTCGCCTGGACCTTCTGAACCTCGGGTGTGGCCGGCTGCGGCTCAGGAGCAGGGGCGGGCTTTGCCGCGGCGGCGGGCTTCGGAGTTGCGGTAGCGGGCTCGGTCGCTTTCTCCACGCCGTCCTCTGCGGCCGCCTCGGGCTCATTCACCGGGGGAGCAGCAACCGCTTCCGGTTTGGCAACTGCCCCATGTTCAACCTCGGCCTGAATAGCTTCTTCGGCCACACGCTCCTTCTCCTGTGCGCGCTGCTGCGCGGCGGCCTCGGCGTTGCGATAGGCACGCTCCAGCAGGGCTTCCTGCGAGTTGAAGGGTTTCTCGCCCTCTGCACGCTCCACGGGGACCCAGGTGCCGTCGCTCGTGAGGCTGCGGGCTTTCACGTTGTCGCGCAGCTGCATGCCCATGTACTCGTGCACCATGGCGCGGCAGGTGGGGTCGAGCACGGGGAAGGCGATCTCCACGCGGTGCTCGGTGTTGCGCGTCATCATGTCGGCCGAGCTCAGATAGATCATGTCCGAGTCCACGCCAAAGGCGTAAACGCGCGCATGCTCCAAAAAGCGTCCGACGATAGACCGGACATGTACGTTCTCGGTCTTGCCCGGAACGCCGGGCTTGAGGCACGAGATGCCGCGGATGATCATGTCCACACGGACTCCTGCACACGATGCCTCGGCGATCTTGTCGATGACCTCGCGGTCAGTGAGCGAGTTGAGCTTAAAGAACACACGGGCGGGTTCGCCAGCGAGGGCGCGCTGGATCTCGCGATCCAGGCCGCGCATGATGAGCGGCTTCAGGCCGACCGGCGCCACGCCCAGGAATCGGTAATCGCCGCGAAGGTTGCCCAGCGACAGGTTGCGGAAGAACAAGTTGGCGTCCTCGCCGATGCCGGGATGGGCGGTCATGAGCATAAAGTCGCTGTAGAGCTTGGCCGTCTTCTCGTTAAAGTTGCCGGTGCCCAACAGCGTGAGGCGGGTGAGCGCCATACCCTCACGATAGGTGAGCTGGCAGATCTTTGAGTGGCATTTAAAGCCCTCGGAGCCATAGATAACGGTGCAGCCCGCTTCTTCCAGGCGCTCGGCCCACTCGATGTTGTTCTGCTCGTCGAAGCGCGCGCGGAGCTCCATGAGCACCGTGACCTCTTTGCCGTTCTCGGCGGCATCGATCAGCGACTCGCACAGGCGGCTCTGCTTGGCCACGCGGTAGAGCGTGATGCGCAACGAGATGCACTCGGGGTCATAGGCGGCCTCGTGCACCAGGTCCAAGAACGGATTCATGGCCTCATAGGGATAAAAGAGCAGCTTGTCGTGCTGCAGCACCTGCTCGCGGATGGAGCGGGTCATGTCGATGTTGGGGTTGGGCTGCGGTTTAAACGGCGTAAAGAGCAGCTCGTTGCGCAGATGCTCGGGAATCTTGCCCTCAATGCCAAAGACGTAGCCTAGGTCGAGCGGAATATCGCAGGTAAAGACAGAGCGGCGCGAAAGCTCGAGCGCCTTGCGGATGGTCTTGAGCGTCGCCTTCTCGAGCGACCCCGAGACCGCGAGCACGACCGGCTGCAGACGCAGGCGCTTCTTGAGAATGCGCTTCATGTGCTGGCGGTAGTCCTCTTCCTCTTCGACGCCCTCGCCGTCCGGATCGATGTCAGCGTTGCGGGTGACGCGGATGAGCGCGCGATCCAGCGGCTTATAAGAGCCAAAGCAGCTATCCAGGCAGGCGAGGATGACGTCCTCGAGCAAGATGTAGGAGTAGGTGCCGGTGGGCGAGGGGATCTCGACCACGCGGTTCATCGAGGCGGGAATCTCGACAAGGCCCAGCAGGCTCTCCTCGTCGGTGACGCCGTCCAGGCCGCAAGCCAGGTAGAGTGCACCGTTGCGCAGGTTGGGGAAGGGGTGGCGCGGGTCGATCACCAACGGCGAGATGACCGGCGACACGTAGGCCTGGAAGTAACGGGCTACAAAGGTGCGCTCCTCGGGCGTAAGCGAATCGATGCGGGCGCGGTGAACGCCCAGGGTGTCGAGCTTGCCCTCGATGCTCTTGAAGATGGATTCCCATCGGGTAAGGAGCCCGGGCATTTCGGCCATGACAGCATCGACCTGTTCGGAGGCGGTCATATTGCTCTTGTTGTCGACAGGCTGTATTTTGAGCTCTGCCAGATCGGACAGGCCGCCCACGCGCACCATGAGAAATTCGTCGAGGTTAGACTCGAAAATCGACACGAACTTTAGACGCTCGAACAGCGGAACGGTCTCATCGAAAGCTTCGTCGAGCACGCGGTTGTCAAAGCGCAGCCAGCTGAGCTCTCGGTTTTGCGTGTACGAGAAGTCCCGCGGCGGTTTGCGCAGCTTTGCGGCGGCTTGCTTCTTTTCGATTTTGCTCGGCATATGCATCTGTCCGTTCAGTCCCCACAGGGGACGGTAGCCTAACACTATTCACTATTGTCTCAATTTAGTCGACCTATGGCACGGACGTATCGCGTGAACGGTATCTTTACCTATTTCTTACGCTGACAAGCCATAGAGCTGACGCCCGTCGCGTTGTGAAAAACGGTCTATATCCTCACTCAACAGGTGAGCATATGTGAATAAGAATGATAGGTAGCTGAATATCATCGAATACAGACAGTAACACGAACAAGCGTCATTTATATACATAAAAGCGTTGTAGATATGCAATTATTAATCGAAAGATTGGAGTTGTCATTGCGAATGATTTTTGAGAAAAAAGAGCGTTTACCTTAGAAAAGTTACTTTAGAACGCCGAAGTACATCATGGGGGAATCACATGTGATATACCGTTCATCGTACTTTGTTGACCGTTCGGGGGCGAGGTGGAATTGCGAGTGGAATTTGGATATAACTAGAGCTGTCAGCAAGCAGTGCCCGTTACGGAAGGGCGCTAACGAATCGGCCAGTAAGGCCCGAAAGAAAGGTAGGAGGCCATGACGAAAGGTCTGCACGTGCCTTCCGAGATCGGCAAGCTCAGGAAGGTCTGCCTGCACCGTCCCGGCGACGAGCTTCTCAACCTGCCGCCCGACGAGCTCGAGCGGCTCCTGTTCGACGACGTCCCGTTCCTTGAGGTCGCGCAGCAGGAGCACGACACCTTCGCCCAGATCCTGAGGGACCAGGGCGTGGAGGTCCTCTACCTCGAGAACCTCGTCGCCGAGGTGTTCGACCAGGTCCCCGGCGCCCGCGCCGAGTTCACCGACCAGTACATCGCCGAGGCCGGCATCCGCGGCCAGCACATGCCGCAGGTCGTCCGCGAGAAGCTGGACTCCATCGAGGACAACCTCGAGTTCGTCAAGAAGACCATGGCCGGCATGACCAAGGCCGAGATCGAGCTGCCCCTCACGGCGTCCACGACCCTCGACTCCCTGGTCAACTCCGAGTCCGAGTCCGACCTGATCATCGACCCGATGCCCAACCTCTACTTCACCCGCGACCCGTTCGCGGTCGTCGGCGAGGGCGTCAACCTCAACCGCATGTACTCGGTCACCCGCAACCGCGAGACCCTGTACGGCAAGTACGTCTTCAAGTACCACCCCGACTACAGGGACGTCTCCCTGTACTTCCGCCGCGACTGCCAGTTCCACACCGAGGGCGGCGACGTGCTGAACATCAACGAGAAGACCCTCGCCGTCGGCATCTCCCAGCGCACCCAGGCCGCCGCGATCGACGTCATGGCCCAGAACATCTTCTGGAACTCCGACTCCAAGGTCGAGCGCATCCTGGCCTTCGACATCCCGGTCTCGCGCGCCTTCATGCACCTCGACACGGTCTTCACCCAGATCGACGTCGATAAGTTCACGATTCACCCCGCCATCATGGGCACCCTGCGCGTCTACGAGCTGACCGCCGGCAAGAACCCGGGCGACGTGAACATCCGCCTGATCGAGGACACCCTCGAGCACGTCCTGGAGGACGCCACCGGCGTCGACCAGGTCAAGCTGATCCCCTGCGGCGGCGGCGACCCGATCGCGGCCTCCCGCGAGCAGTGGAACGACGGCTCCAACACCCTGTGCGTCGAGCCCGGCAAGATCTGCGTCTACGCCCGCAACACCGTCACCAACGACGTGCTGTACAAGGAGGGCCTGGACCTTCTCGTCGTGCCCTCCGCCGAGCTCTCCCGCGGCCGCGGCGGCCCGCGCTGCATGAGCATGCCCTTCTGGCGCGAGGACCTCTAAGGTCTTCAAGGACCCCTACAGGTCTTACTACATACATCTAGCTGCCATTAGATGTCTCCCATTGGGGCGGTGCGGATATTCGCACCGCCCCAATCCTGTTTGAGGAACGTCAACACGATTGGATGACTGCTTTTGTAAGGAGTTTGGCCATGGACATCAAGACCATCGGCGTTGAGGAGTAGCCCAACGTTTGGGAGAAGAGCGCTACGAGGGATATCGTCTCGTCGACGATCTCCTCGCTTACCATGGGTGCGCTGCGCGTGCTCGACGAGCAGGGCGGCGCCACGTTCTATGAGCGCCTGGACCGCGAGTAGATGAACTACGGCTGGATCGAGGGTTCGCCCGACTTTAAGGCAGAAGTCGCCAAGCTCTATCGTCGCGAGGTCAACCCCGACCATATCCTGCAGACCAACGGCTGTACGGGTGCGAACCTCGACGCCACATGGCCGTGGTTGAGCCCGGCGACCATGTGATTGCCGAGTGGCCTACCTATGCGTCGCTCTACGAGATTCCGCGTACGCTGGGTGCCGAGGTCGAGTACTGGGAGCTTCGCGAGGGCCTGAGGCTTTTGGGCGAGGCACTGGCGGAGTTTGATCGCTAGGATTCCGACGGCTCTCAAAGCCGCTCAATCTGTCTAAGATTATCGATAACAGACCCGTTTCCCATGAGGGGAGCGAGTCTGTTTTTCTATACCGAGAAGTCAAGTTGTTACAAATGAGGCCGTAAGGCGAGCCGGTATCCGTTGGGCCTTATACTGAGCTTCCGGTGAACGGTACCAAGTGTCTGGTAAACGGTGATATATATACCAAAAATGAATAGGACAAACTTTTTTCTGAATAAAAATGAAAATGGTTGAGACGTGGTATGAATCGCTAATTCTATTCATATCTTTAGTGAAAATATGCAATTTGAGGGTGGTTTAGAAAGATAAGTTTCAATCAATTATCAGATTGGAAAAGCGTTTAAGCACGTAAATACACTTTATTATGTCGAAGTGTGCCATGCGTGAAGTATATGTGTATGCCGTTCACCCCCTATAAAAAACCGTTCGGGGGCGAGGTGGAAGTATGAGCTAATTTTGGATATAAATATATCGTCAGCAATAACGCCTCACACGGAGGGGCGCTAACGAATCGGCCAGTAAGGCCCGAAAGAAAGGTAGGAGGCCATGACGAAAGGTCTGCACGTGCCTTCCGAGATCGGCAAGCTCAGGAAGGTCTGCCTGCACCGTCCCGGCGACGAGCTTCTCAACCTGCCGCCCGACGAGCTCGAGCGGCTCCTGTTCGACGACGTCCCGTTCCTTGAGGTCGCGCAGCAGGAGCACGACACCTTCGCCCAGATCCTGAGGGACCAGGGCGTGGAGGTCCTCTACCTCGAGAACCTCGTCGCCGAGGTGTTCGACCAGGTCCCCGGCGCCCGCGCCGAGTTCACCGACCAGTACATCGCCGAGGCCGGCATCCGCGGCCAGCACATGCCGCAGGTCGTCCGCGAGAAGCTGGACTCCATCGAGGACAACCTCGAGTTCGTCAAGAAGACCATGGCCGGCATGACCAAGGCCGAGATCGAGCTGCCCCTCACGGCGTCCACGACCCTCGACTCCCTGGTCAACTCCGAGTCCGAGTCCGACCTGATCATCGACCCGATGCCCAACCTCTACTTCACCCGCGACCCGTTCGCGGTCGTCGGCGAGGGCGTCAACCTCAACCGCATGTACTCGGTCACCCGCAACCGCGAGACCCTGTACGGCAAGTACGTCTTCAAGTACCACCCCGACTACAGGGACGTCTCCCTGTACTTCCGCCGCGACTGCCAGTTCCACACCGAGGGCGGCGACGTGCTGAACATCAACGAGAAGACCCTCGCCGTCGGCATCTCCCAGCGCACCCAGGCCGCCGCGATCGACGTCATGGCCCAGAACATCTTCTGGAACTCCGACTCCAAGGTCGAGCGCATCCTGGCCTTCGACATCCCGGTCTCGCGCGCCTTCATGCACCTCGACACGGTCTTCACCCAGATCGACGTCGATAAGTTCACGATTCACCCCGCCATCATGGGCACCCTGCGCGTCTACGAGCTGACCGCCGGCAAGAACCCGGGCGACGTGAACATCCGCCTGATCGAGGACACCCTCGAGCACGTCCTGGAGGACGCCACCGGCGTCGACCAGGTCAAGCTGATCCCCTGCGGCGGCGGCGACCCGATCGCGGCCTCCCGCGAGCAGTGGAACGACGGCTCCAACACCCTGTGCGTCGAGCCCGGCAAGATCTGCGTCTACGCCCGCAACACCGTCACCAACGACGTGCTGTACAAGGAGGGCCTGGACCTTCTCGTCGTGCCCTCCGCCGAGCTCTCCCGCGGCCGCGGCGGCCCGCGCTGCATGAGCATGCCCTTCTGGCGCGAGGACCTCTAAGTCTTTCCGTTTCCGGTGCGGTCCCCCTACAACCGCACCGGTTTCGCCCGTCAAGCGGGCAACACTAATACTTACGTAATTCATTTCTTCGAAAGGAATCAAACCATGGGTGTTAACCTCTCCGGTCGTAGCTTCCTCAAGCTCCTCGACCTCACCACCGAGGAGATCGAGTACCTGCTCAAGCTCTCCAAGAACTTCAAGGACATGAAGCGCGCTGGCGTTCCGCACCGCTATCTCGAGGGCAAGAACATCGTTCTGCTCTTCCAGAAGACCTCCACTCGTACCCGCTGCGCCTTCGAGGTCGGCGGCATGGACCTGGGCATGGGCGTGACCTACCTCGATCCCGGTTCGTCGCAGATGGGCAAGAAGGAGTCCATCGAGGACACCGCTCGCGTCCTCGGCCGCATGTATGACGGCATCGAGTTCCGTGGCTTTGCCCAGGACGACGTCGAGGAGCTCGCCGCTAAGTCCGGCGTGCCCGTGTGGAACGGCCTGACCACCGAGTGGCACCCCACTCAGATGCTCGCTGACATTCTGACCGTCCAGGAGAACTTCAATTACGACATCAAGGGCAAGACCCTCGTCTTCATGGGCGACTGCAAGAACAACGTTGCTCGCTCCCTCATGGTCGTCTGCTCCAAGCTCGGTATGAACTTCGTGGCCTGTGGCCCCGAGGAGTGCATGCCCGCCGACGACGTCATCGAGGCCTGCAAGCCCATCGCCAAGGCCAACGGCTGCACCATCAAGCTCACCACCGACGTCAAGGACGGCGTCACCGGTGCCGACGTTATCTACACCGACGTGTGGGTCTCCATGGGCGAGCCCGACGAGGTCTGGGCCGAGCGCATCGCTCAGCTCACCCCGTATCGTGTTACCTCCGAGGTCATGGCTATGGCCAACCCGGGTGCCATCTTCCTGCATTGCCTGCCCAGCTTCCACGACACCAACACCACGATTGGCGCCGAGAAGTGCGAGCAGTTCGGCATCACCGAGCAGGAGGTCACCGACGAGGTCTTCGAGAGCCCCGCTTCCAAGGTCTTCGACGAAGCCGAGAACCGCATGCACACCATCAAGGCCGTCATGTACGCAACCCTCAAGTAAGAGCTCTAGCATCTCGCTCGGGGTGTATTGCTGCACACCCCGAGCGGCTTTGTCTGGTAAATATCTCGCTTTGGGCGGTGGGCACGGCACGGAAGATCCGCTTCGCGCGAGAAAGTGAAATGATTTATGAAGGGGGGATGAGAACCATGACTGAGACCGCTAAGAAAAAGCGCGGTATGCCTTCATCGTTCACCATTCTTCTAGCTCTGCTGGCAATTGTCGCAGTGATTACCGTTATCGTCTCCGGCGCGTCCGGCGGCGCGGTTACTGCAGCCCGCCTGAGCGATTTCTGCACCGCTCCGATTCTGGGCTTCGCTGACGCTTTGCCCGTCTGCCTCTTCGTTATGATCCTGGGCGGCTTCCTCGGCATGATGACCGAGACCGGCGCCCTGGACAACGGCATTGCCGTTCTGGTGCAGAAGCTTAAGGGCAACGAGATCATGCTCATTCCTGTCCTTATGCTCATCTTCTCCCTCGGCGGTACCACCTATGGTATGTGCGAGGAGACCGTTCCCTTCTACGCCCTGCTCGCCGCTACCATGATGGCCGCTGGCTTCGACCCTATGGTCGGCGCCGCCACCGTCCTGCTCGGTGCTGGCTGCGGCTGCCTGGGTTCCACGGTTAACCCGTTTGCCGTCGGCGCTGCCGTCGACGCCCTGACCGGCGTTGGCATTCAGGTCAACCAGACCATCATCATCGGTCTCGGTGCCGTACTGTGGATTGTCACCACCGTCATGTCCATCGCCTTCGTGATGAGCTACGCCAAGAAGGTCAAGGCCGACAAGGGCTCCACCATCCTGTCGATGCAGGAGCTTAAGGACGCCGAAGAGGCTCACGGCAAGGCTGCTTCCGAGGTTAACAAGGAGGTCAAGCTCACCGGTCGTCAGAAGGGTGTTCTGATCGCCTTCGCCTTCACCTTCGTCGTTATGATCGTCGGCTTCATCCCGCTGGCTGACCTCAACAAGGGCGTTGCCGACTTCTTCGACGCTGGCGCCGTCTACGACGCTGACGGTAACGCTGTCGTCCAAGGCTGGTCTGCCCTGATCACCGGCCTGCCCATTGGCCAGTGGTACTTCAACGAGGCTTCCACCTGGTTCTTCCTCATGGCTATCCTGATCGGTATCATCGGCGGCCTGTCCGAGAAGCAGATCGTTAACACCTTCATCGCCGGCGCTGCCGACATGATGTCCGTTGTTCTCGTCATCGCTCTCGCCCGTGGTATCTCCGTCCTCATGGCTAACACCGGTCTTGACAAGTATGTCCTTAACGCTGCCGCCAATGCCCTGGCTGGCCTGTCCGGCGTAATCTTCGCTCCCATGAGCTTCCTGGTCTACTTCGGCCTGTCCTTCCTGATCCCCTCGACCTCCGGTATGGCCACCGTCTCCATGCCCATCATGGGACCGCTGGCTGTTAAGCTCGGCTTCTCGCCCGAGGTCATGGTCATGATCTTCTCCGCTGCCATCGGTGTCGTGAACCTGTTCACCCCGACCTCCGGTGCCATCATGGGCGGCCTCGCTCTGGCCAAGATCGAGTGGACGACCTGGCTCAAGTTTGCTCTTAAGCTCATCGTCGCTCTCTCCGTCGTCTGTGCCATCATCCTGACCGTCGCCTGCGTGTTGATCTAAGTACCCAACGGGTACCCCACGGAAACCTTGACGATCCTGTAAAGGATCACCTGGTCATCGTCTGTCCGGTGGGGTCAGCCCGCCGATAGACTCCTACCTTTAGCCCCCTCCTGTTCCGTGCGCGGGAGGGGGCGACTTGCGTTCCGGCGTTTTGCCAAACGCCGGAACCGGTTGACGCTGCGCGCTGTCCGTCCTCTGCTTGCGGCGCTTTCTATTGCTGGTGCAGGGGGCGCTTAGCCTACTCTGATGGGCTTTCGCTGACTTATGCTCAACCTGCGATGTTGCCGATGTTGGTGGAGGGGAAGTGCGTTGGGGGGGGTAGCTAATTTGGGACGGGGCTTTTTTGACTACTTCGCAGTCCTGGGTAGCCAAAAAAGCCCCGTCCCAAATTAGCTACCCCGGCCCCGGCGGTTGGGGAGAGTCTGCTCCGTTATAATCGCCTAAGACACTAAATGGAAACGGGACGGGAGCCATACATGCGCCAGGGTTTCGACAACGCGAAGTATATCGAGCTGCAGGCCGCTCATATTAAGGAGCGCATCTCGCAGTTTGGCGGCAAGCTGTACTTGGAGTTTGGCGGCAAGCTGTTTGACGACTATCACGCGAGCCGTGTGCTGCCGGGTTTTGAACCGGACAGCAAGTTTCGCATGCTCAAGAGCATTTCCGACGACGTCGAGGTCATCATCGCCATTAACGCGAACCACATCGAGAAGAACAAGGCTCGCGGTGACCTGGGCATTACCTATGACGAGGACGTTTTGCGCCTGGTCGACCTGTTCCGCGGCAACGGTTTTGCTGTCGCGGCCGTGGTCATCACCCAGTACGCCGGCCAGCCCGCCGCCGATGTGTTCCGCAATCGCCTGAACGCGCTCGGCATTCCCGCCAAGTTGCACTATCCCATCGAGGGCTATCCACACGATGTCGATCTGATCGTGTCCGACGACGGCTATGGCCGGAACGAGTTTGTCGAGACCACCCGTCCGCTTGTCGTGGTCACCGCTCCCGGCCCCGGCTCGGGCAAGCTCGCCACCTGCCTGTCTCAGCTCTATCACGAGCACAAGCACGGCACCGCCGCCGGCTACGCCAAGTTCGAGACGTTCCCGGTCTGGAATCTGCCCCTCACGCATCCGGTTAACATCGCCTATGAGGCCGCCACGGCCGACCTCGACGATGCCAATATCATCGACTCCTTCCACTTGGAGGCCTACAACAAGACCACGGTCAACTACAACCGTGACGTCGAGGCTTTCCCAGTGGTCCGTGCCCTGATGGAAAAGATTCTGGGGGAGAGCCCCTACCAGAGTCCCACCGACATGGGTGTAAATATGGTCGGCTTTGCCATCACCGATGACGATGCCTGTCGCGATGCCTCCAAGATGGAGATCGTCCGCCGCTACTTTGCTGCGGTCGAGGCCGTGCGCCGCACCGGTGTGGGCGATGAGCAGGTTGATCGTCTCAAGCTCATTATGAAGAAGGCCGGTATCGACAAGAATTACTCGCCGGCACGCTCGGCCGCGCTTACCAGGGAGCAGCTGACGGGTAGCCCCGTAGGCGCCATGGTCATGCCCGACGGCTCCGTGGTGACCGGCAAGACTTCCACACGCCTGGGCGCCGCGAGCTCGCTCATCATGAATGCGCTTAAGCATGTCTCGGGCGTTGACCTTGAGCTCGAGGTTATTAGCGATGAGGCGATCGAGCCTATCAGCAAGCTCAAGACACATTTCCTGGGTAGCAAGAACCCGCGCCTGCACACCGACGAGACGCTTATGGCGCTCTCGATCACCTCGGCAACGAGCGAGACGGCGGCCCGCGTCCTTTCGGGCCTGGAGCAGCTGCGCGGCTGTGATGCCTTCTTTAGCGTGATCATCTCGCCGACGGACGAGACGGTGTTGCGCAAGCTGGGCATCAACGTGTGCTGCGAGCCCAAGTTCGAGCGCCACGGTTTCTTCCACCGCTAAGCCTGGATAAATTGGTCTGAAAGGGGCACATCGGGTATACATTCGGTGTGCCCCTTTTATCAACAAAGTTACCGTTTAACTTAAAATTAGCCCGTTTACCTGCCTATAAGCGATTTGGGCGGTATACAATAACCCTAATTGTATCATCCTTATGCGAGGATGCCGCATGATGGATGTTGCCGGCCATCATGGGGTGTGCCGGTCGCGCACGGTGCAAGTGATGTCCGTGCTCGGTTTGAGGAGGCTGCCATGGCTGGCAAGGGTCGTGCGAGTGTCAACGATATGAAGCGTGTCGAGGTGCAGGTGCTGATGGAGATTGCACGGCAGTCCGAAGACAACGGCGGACTTTATGGCTTTTCGCGCAAGACGCTTGCCGAGCGTGTGGGGGTGTCTCCGTATCGCGCCCGCGCGGCAATTGAACGCTTGGAATCCGAAGACATCATTGAGGTCGTCTCGCGCTACAGCGACGACGGCGGCCAGCTCGCAAATGGCATTTGTCTCACGGAGCGTGGCGAGTGGTATCTAGAGGGCATCCGTGCCGGTATGCTCGTGCAGGACTTGATCAAGGACGAAGTCGCCGATCGATAACAGCGCGCACTCATAGGGGAAACGACGCCGCCTGGGCAACCGGACGGCGTTTTGTTTCGAGATGGAGAAATGCGATTGCGCGTAAGAAAATTGTGTGCGTCGCGCGTCGCGAGTATTACAATGAAGACCCGTAAGATGTGTATGGACAACTTCTACGGGAAGTGCAGGTAACTCAATATGACCAAGCATGTGTTCGTGACCGGCGGCGTGGTTTCGTCTCTGGGCAAGGGTATTACTGCGGCCTCGCTGGGCCGTCTGCTCAAGTCGCGCGGCTACAAGGTAACGATGCAAAAGGCCGACCCGTATCTGAACGTCGACCCCGGCACCATGAGCCCGTTCCAGCATGGCGAGGTCTTTGTGACCGAGGACGGCTACGAGTCCGATCTGGACCTGGGCCACTACGAGCGCTTTATTGACGAGAACCTGACCCGCGATTCCAACTTTACGACTGGTGCCATCTATAAGAGCCTGATCGCCCGTGAACGTCGCGGTGATTTTTTGGGCGGCACCGTGCAGGTGATTCCGCACGTCACGAACGCCATTAAGGATAAGTTCCGTCGTATTGAGGAGCAGACCGGTTCCGACGTGGTCATCACTGAGTTGGGCGGCACCATCGGCGACATCGAGTCGCAGCCGTTTGTCGAGGCCATTCGCCAGTATCGCAAGGAGGCTGGCCCCGAGAACGTCTGCTACATCCACGTGTCGCTCGTTCCCTATATCGCCGCCGCCCACGAGGTCAAGACCAAGCCGACGCAGCACTCCGTCAAGGAGCTCCGCAGCTTTGGTATCCAGCCCGATATTATCGTTCTGCGCTCCGACCACCATATCGACGATGCCATCCGCGGCAAGATCGCAAGCTTCTGCGACGTCGACACCGACTGTGTCTTTACCAACGAGGACTGCGCGAGCATCTACGATGTCCCGCAGCTGCTCGCCGAGCAGGACTTTGACCTGCGCATTTGCGAGCGTCTGGGTCTGGACCCGCGTGAGCGCGACATGAGTGAGTGGAACGAGTTCCTGCGCAAGCAGAACCATGCCAACCAGCACGCCGACAAGGTGAAGATTGCCGTCGTGGGCAAGTATACGCAGCTGCCCGATGCCTACTTGTCAGTTATCGAGGCCCTGCACCACGCGGGCGTGTTCTACGATCGCCACGTTGACGTGCAGCTGGTCGATGGCGAGAGCCTCGACGAGCAGAACGTCACCGAGATCCTGGGTGACGCCTCGGGTATCTTGGTCCCTGGCGGCTTTGGCAAGCGTGCCCTGGAGGGCAAGATCCTGGCGGCCGAGTTCGCCCGCGAGCACAAGATTCCGTATCTGGGCATTTGCCTGGGTATGCAGGTGGCCGTGTGCGAATTTGCCCGCAACGTGGTCGGCCTTGCCGGTGCCAGCTCTTCCGAGTTCGATCCGGATGGCCCGTATAGCGTCATCGACCTGATGAGCTCGCAGGAGGACGTGACCGAGAAGGGCGGCACCATGCGTCTGGGTGCCTATCCATGCAAGCTTGCCGCCGATTCCCTCGCGCGCGAGGCCTATGGGGAGGAGCTCGTCTACGAGCGTCACCGTCACCGTTTTGAGTTCAACAACGCCTTCCGCGACCAGCTCGAGGACGCCGGTCTGGTTATCTCGGGCCTTTCGCCCGACGAGCGTCTGGTCGAGATGGTCGAGCTGCCGCGCGACGTACATCCGTGGTATGTGGCCACCCAGGCTCACCCCGAGTTCAAGAGCCGTCCGACCAACCCGCAGCCGTTGTTCCGCGAGTTCGTGCGTGCCTCGATTGGCCAGCATGAGGGCGTCGATCGCGTGCAGGTGACGCCCATGAACCTCGCTACGGACTAAGGGTGCCGGCGAACCAAGAATATGCCGAAGCTACTCCCTCGTCGCTCGCTGTGGCGGCGGGGGAGTATCTCGATTACCTTGCGGTCGAGCGGGGCTTGGCGCGCAATACGATTGCGGCCTACCGTCGTGACCTGACGACGTACTGCGCCTATCTGGAGCGGGCTGACATTGCGTCTTTTGAAGATGTGAGCCGTCAGGTCGTGGAGGGCTTTGTTGCCGATCGCCGCGACGGAGGCTATTCCGACGCCTCGGTGGAGCGCGCGCTTGCTGCCGTGAAGGGTCTGCATGCCTTTTTGGTGCGCGATGGGGCCGTGGCCCAAAACCCGACGGCGGCGTTGCACCTGCCCAAAAAAGCAGATCGCCTGCCGGAATACCTTTCGGTGGAGGATGTCTCGGCATTGCTCGATCAAGACTTTCCCGAGGGCGAGATGGGACTGCGCGATCATGCCATCTTGGAAGTGCTTTACGGTTGCGGCTTGCGCGTGAGTGAGCTGGTTGGGCTCGATGTGGGCGATATCCATATTGATGACGGGTTTGTCCTGGTGCGCGGTAAGGGCTCCAAGGAACGTCTGGCCCCGTTGGTGGGAAGCGCGGCGCGTGCCCTGACACACTATATAGGTGACGGGCGCACTCTCCTGGCCGCCCATGCTCACGGGGCGGAGACCTTGGCGGTCTTTTTAAATAAGAACGGACGTCGCCTGTCGCGCCAAGCCGTGCATGCGATATGCGAGCGGTATGGGCGCCAGGTGGGGCTGGTGGGGCTCCATCCCCATACCTTGCGCCACTCCTTTGCCACCCACATGCTCGCGGGCGGTGCCGACCTGCGTGTGCTGCAGGAGATTTTGGGCCATGCCGATATTTCGACCACGCAGGTCTACACGCATGTCGACCGCACGCAACTGACCGAGGTCTATCTGGCGGCGCATCCGCTGGCACATCGCTAGCACCTCGCTGACCTGCATATTTATACATATTAAAGGGGACGGGCCCCAGATTGCCGAGACGCACTTTTGCGCACATGGGCAATCTGGGGCCCGTCCCATTTTTCGCCAGACACCGACGCGGTGGTGGGCCGTGTGTACCGTGGGTGGGGGAGTTTGGGGGCGATGTGAACGGTGTGTAAAGGGACGTAAAAATCGCCTCAAGGTCAACTTGAAGGTTGAGGTTCGCGGGCGTGGTTCTACAGGTGGCATCCCGCCTTTGCTGCAAACACAACATATTGTGTTTTCGAACATATGCTCGGGGGTGTTTTGCAACATATTGGGGGTGGAGTGGTGGGGAGGGGTGGGGGAAGGGGTGGGGAAAGGTGTTGAAAAATGGGGCAGTTCCCCATATTATTGATGACGTCGACAGGCGGGGTGGTTCCCCGCGTACGTGCCATCTGAGTAACCGAGGGGAGGGCGCACATGGGAATGACGGGTGCATACGAGCGCAATCTCGATGCAAAAGGTCGTTTATCCCTGCCTGCACCCCTTCGCGAGGAGCTTGGAGAGCACGTTCGCGTGTTCAAAGCCCTGGATGTCGATGCTCTGTACGTGTTCTCTGCCGAGGCCTTCGATAAGTGGGTCGAAGGACTTTTCGCGGGTCGTGAGGGCCACGAGGGTTTTAACCCGCGCGACATCAACGACCAGAAGCTCATGAGGGCGATCAACAAGCGCACCACGTCGATGGATGTGGACAGCGCGGGTCGTATCGGTCTTTCTGAGTCTCTCCGCAAGCAGGCGAACCTCGACCGCGAGGTCACGGTTGTGGGCAACTACGACCACCTTGAGGTTTGGGACCGCGCTACGGCCGATGAGGACGATGACGACGAGGCCCTGCTGGACCTCTTCTTCTCGTAAGGGCAAGGCACGAGTAACGGATGGAGCGTGGGATCTTGACACAAGAATATCGGCATGAACCTGTCATGCTCGGCGAAGTGCTTGAGTCGCTGCAGCTAAAGAGCGGCTCCGTCGTCTGCGACTGCACCCTTGGCGGTGCCGGCCATTCGGTAAAGATGGCCGCGCAGGTGGGGGAGACCGGCCTTTTGCTCGGCGTCGATCAGGACGACATGGCCCTCGAGGCCGCTGGCGCCCGCCTGGACCGCGAGGTTCCCGGCGTACCGCACCAGCTGTTGAAGGGCAACTTCGGCGACTTGGACGAGCTGCTTTGCTCGGCCGAGGTGCCCGGGGTCGATGGCTTCCTGTTCGACTTGGGCGTTTCGTCGCCGCAACTCGATATCCCCGGCAGGGGCTTTTCGTACAACGAGGACGCCCCATTGGACATGCGGATGGATCCGGGTAACAACACCTTAAACGCAGCTGAGGTCATCAACACCTATAACGAACACGACCTCGCCCGGATTCTACGCGTCTACGGCGAAGAGAAGTTCGCCTCGCAGATCGCACGTGAGATCGTGCGCCGTCGCGAGCATGAGCCGATCGAAACCACCGGTCAGTTTGTCGAGATCATCAAGGCTGGTATCCCCGCTGCCGCTCGTCGGCATGGCGGACACCCAGCCAAGAAAAGTTTCCAGGCTATTCGCATCGAGGTCAATCACGAACTCGATGTGCTCGAGCGAGGGCTTGACGCCGCCACCAGGTGGCTCAACCCGGGCGGACGCATCTGCGTCATCTCGTATCACTCGCTCGAGGACCGTATCGTAAAGAACCACTTTAAGGAGATGAGCCAGGGGTGCACGTGTCCGCCGGAGATTCCGGTGTGCGTGTGCGGCAACGTGCCGATACTCAAGGTCATCACCCGCAAACCCCTGGTTGCCCAACCCGATGAGGTTGCGCGCAACCCTCGGGCGAGATCAGCCAAGATCCGCGTGGCGCAGCGTCTGTAGACGTGACCGCGCGATATTGGACCTCCCGCTCGTACCACAAACGAAGCTTAAACACACTACCAACGTACTCGGGATGGGAGGCGGCATATCATGGGCTACAACACCTCAAACGCAGCACTTGCCTATGATATGAACGCCATGCCCGCCTATCGTGAGACACCGCAGGCTCCTGTTGCTCCCCGCGAGCAGCGCACGCCGCGCTTTGATGTCTACACGGGCGCGGGCCGTCAGGCAAACCAGGCGGTAAGCCCGGTTTTCATGAGCGTTCTTAAAACGTTTTGCATCATAGCGGCTATCTTCATGACGATCGGTGTCGCCCGTGTGGCGCTCGCCGGCGCTACGGCCCAGGTGCTCAACAGCAACGCCGCGCTTACCAACACGCTCGAGAAGGCGACCGATGAGAGCTCAGACTTGGAGGTCATGCATTCGGTCTATGGTGCCGACACGCGCATTCGCGACCTTGCGGGCGCTTATGGCATGGTGGAGCCCAGCGAGAGCGTTACACTTGATTTTTCGCAGGATGCAGCCGCGGGCGCTAGCTCGACCACGGCCGCTCAGTAACAAGACGGTAGCTGAGTATGACAAATGACTATCGCCGCGGTTCCGACGGGGGTCGCGGTTCTGGACGTCCCTCATCGCGGGGACGTTCTGGTTATCAAGGAACGGGTCGGCCATCTTACAATGCGAGGCCGTCCTATGGCAACGACCCTGCGTCGCGTCTCCGTGGCTCGAGTGGTCCTCAAATACATAACACCAGACCGCGCAAGATCTCGTCGTCGACCGAATGGCTCACGGGCACGCCGCTGCCCCGTCGTAAAGCTGTCATGGGCTTCATCGGGCTTGGCTTGGGTGTGGGCATCCTTCGCCTTGCCGACTATCAAATCGTGGAAGCCGATAAGTTACGCGACCGCGCCGATGCACGTCGCTTGCTTGCACAGACGCTGTATGCCAAGCGCGGTACCATCTATGACCGTAACGGCAACGTGCTGACGTCGTCGGTCGAATGCCGCAACATCGCCGTGAATCCTCAGCTTATCGAGGACGTTGACAAGACGGTATCGGCACTGGTCAAAGCTACGGGCATCGATAAAAAAACCTGTCGGGATCTCGTTTTGTCCGATGGCACCTGGGTGTATATCAAACGTCAGGTGGACGAGGACGATGCCGCGGCGCTGGAGAAGAAGAACCTGCCGGGCGTGCTCTTTGAGCAGGCCATGAAGCGCGTGTACCCCTACGGCAACCTGGCATCGCAGGTACTTGGCGTGGTAAACGTGGACAACGACGGTCTGACGGGCATCGAAAAACAATACAACAAGCTTTTGACCGGAACCAACGGTTCGCTGGTGCGTGAGCGGGCGAGGGACGGTAGCTATATCGCGGGCGGCGCCTATAAGAAGGTTGCCGCGGTGGACGGCGTGGACATCGTGACGACGCTCGATGTCAATATCCAGCGTGCCGCCGAGGACGCCCTGGCCGAGGCGGTCGAAAAGACTAAGGCCAAGAATGGCTCGGCCCTGGTCACCGATCCTACGACGGGCGAGATTCTGGCGGCATGTTCGTATCCGACATATGACCAGACCGATCTGGAAAACGCTAAGACCGAGGACATGAATTTGCGCCTGGTTACCGATGCCTACGAGCCCGGCTCGGTCTTTAAGACGCTCGTGGTCGGTGCCGGCTTCGACTTGGGCGCCGTGCGTTCGAACACGTCGTTTGCGGTGCCGGCGAGCATTAAGGTTGGCGACGACACCGTTACCGACGCCGATAAGCGTGACTACGCCATGACCATGGACGTTCGCGAGATGATGCGCCGTTCGTCCAATGTGGGCTTTGTCCTGGTGGGACGCAAGATCGGTGCCGATGATTTTGCCGCCTATGTGGACAAGTGGGGTATCGGTCATAGCTCCGGTGTCGATTTTCCGGGTGAGAGTCTGGGCATCGTCAAGGAGCGCGACCAGTACGACGGCGCCACGCTGGGCTCGATGAGCTTTGGCCAGGCGCTGTCCGTCTCGCCGATTGAGGTCGCGCGTGCCGTGGGCGGCATCGCGAACGGCGGCGTGATGATGACTCCGCACTTCTATAAGTCCAGCAAGGGCGATGAGAAGGACTGGGGCGAAGGCGAGCGTGTGATTTCGGAGGACGCTGCAGCCCAGGTGACATCGTGCATGCAGACGGTCGTGTCCGAAGGCACGGGCGTCGGCGGTGCGGTCGATGGCTATGACGTGGCGGGCAAGACCGGTACGGCCGAGCGTGCTGACGAGAACGGCGGTTACCTCAAGGAGAACTACATGTCGTCCTTTATGGGCTTTGCGCCGGCACAATCTCCCAAGGTGCTGTGCTATATCACGCTCGATGGAACGCCGAGTGGCTCGGATGCCGCCGCGGTGCCATTCCAGTCCATTATGGCCAACGCGCTCGACGTACTGGGTATCCCGCGCACAAAGTAGGGGGTTACAGTCTTGAGCGTGGTCTGCCGTTTGATCTGAAGGGTGTTCACATGCCCTGCACCACGCGCGCATGGCAGTGGGATACAATACGCCGATAGCATTATTAGGTTTACAGGGGAGCTGCAATGATAGAGATCGCCGTCAACAACCTCGCGGCCTCAACGGGGGCCCGAACCGTGACGGAAGAAGTCGATCGGGTATGCCGCGGGTGCGTTATCGACTCGCGCCAGGTCGAGGAGGGGACGATCTTTGTCGCCTTCCCCGGCGAAAAGGTCGACGGCAATGATTTTGCCTCCCGTGCCATCGAGTCGGGTGCCGGTGCCGTCGTGATGACGCGCGAGCCCGATGCCGAGCTGGTTTCGCTGGCGCAGGACAAGGGATGCGCCATCTTGCTGACCGACGACCCCGAGGAGTTCTTGCTGCGCCTGGCGCATGTATATCGCTTGGAGCTTGGCTGCCTGGTCGTCGGCATTACCGGTTCGATTGGCAAGACGACGACCAAGGACGTGCTCGCCGCCGTGCTTGCCAAGCGTTATCGCGTCTGGGCCACGAAGGGCAATTTCAATAACTTGATCGGCATGCCGCTCACAGTGCTTTCCGCTCCGGCCGATACCGAGGTTCTGGTGCTCGAGATGGGCATGAACCATTTTCATGAGATTGAGCGCCTGTCCCAGTCTGCTAACCCCAATCTCGCCATCGTGAGCAAGATCGGAACCTCCCATATCGGTATCCTGGGCAGCCGCGAGAACATCGCCCGCGCCAAGTCCGAGATTGTCCAGGGCATGTGCGCCGCCGGCGACTTCTCGCCGTTGCTGGTTTTGGGCGGCGAGGACGACTTTACACCGTTCATTCGCGATACGTTTGCCCGGCCTGCGGGTATTGACGTGATGCTGGCCGGTGTCTCGGACGACGACGAGGTCCGCGCACGCGACATTCGCGTCGACGACGAGGGCCATCCGGTCTTTACGCTCGACTTTGGTCAGGGCGACACGGTCGATACCATGCTGGCCATTCCCGGCGTGCAGTCCGTGCCCAATGCCGTCAAGGCCGCCGCGGTCGCCTATCGTCTGGGCGTGACGCCCGTGCAGATCGATGCTGCCTTTAGGGGCCTTACAATCACCGGTCACCGTCAGGAGATCAAGCGCGCCAAGAGCGGGGCACGCATCATCGACGACTCATATAACGCCAGTGCCGAGTCTATGGCTGCCGGCCTCGATCTGCTGTGCTCGCTCATCTGTGACGGTTCGCGCATGGCGATCTTGGGCGAGATGGGCGAGATGGGCGACGAGGCTCCCCGCATGCATGAGCTCGTGGGCGCCTATGCCGCCGCCAAGAAGCTCGACATGCTCGCGTGCGTCGGCGGCGAGCTGGCTCAGCTCATGGCCGATGCCGCACGTATGATGGGTATGGATGAGGACCGCATCCAGGTGTTCTCCGATTATCAGCAGGTGCTCGACCGCATGGGCGGCGCGCTTGAAAATCATGATGTTGTACTGGTCAAGGGTTCCCGTTTTGTTGAGCTCGACCGCTTTGTGGAAGGTGTGTGCTAGCCCATGTTCGGCAATCCCTCGTATCCTACGTATCAGGCCTTTTTGGGACTTGGCATCGCTGCCGCCATTGCGTTGCTGCTTATGCCGTGGTGGATCAGGCTGCTAAAGGTCGAGGGTATCGGCCAACAGGTCCGAGCCGACGGCCCCAAGCGTCATTTGATTAAACAGGGTACGCCCACCATGGGCGGCGTCATCATCCTTGTCGCGATCTCGCTGACCTGCCTGCTGATGGGCAAGCTCACCACCGAGCTCGTGCTCGTGCTGCTTGCCACGCTGGCCACCGGCGTTTTGGGTCTCATCGACGACCTGACCTCCGTCACGCACGGTCGCTCGCTCGGCCTGACGCCTCACGCCAAGATGATCGGTCTGACCATCATCTGCGTCACCTTTACCGTGCTCGCCGTCAATTGGTGCGGCGTCGCCCCCGAGATTCGTTTTCCCGGCGGCCTGACGATTGACCTCGGTGTTCTTTCGACCACCATCTGCGGCCTCTCGTTCCCGTGGCTCTACATCGTATTTTGCTGGCTGATGATCGCCGGTCTTTCCAATGCGGTGAACCTGACCGATGGTCTGGACGGCCTTGCCGGCGGCACTTCCATGATCGCCATGCTCGCCATGGCCGCCATGGCGTTTTTGCACGGTGACGTGAACCTGTCCATCTTCTGCACGGCGTGCGCCGGTGCCTGCCTGGGCTTTTTGTGGTTCAATTGCTACCCGGCGAGCATCTTTATGGGCGATACCGGCTCGCTTGCCCTGGGTGCCGCTTTTGCCTGCACCTCCATCATTACCAACACCGAAGTCGTTTCCCTCATCATTGGCGGTCTGTTTATCGTCGAGACCCTGTCGGTCATGATCCAGGTTGTCTACTTCCACTTTACGCACAAGCGCGTCTTCCTTATGGCGCCCATTCATCATCATTTCGAAAAGAAGGGCTGGGCCGAGACCAAGGTCGTTATCCGTTTTTGGATTATCGCTGCGGCCTTTGGCGCCGTTGGCCTCGCCCTGTTCTTCCAGTTGGGATAGTGGTCTTTCATGCCTCTTGCTGATGTCTTTAGCCTGCTTGTTTTGGGGCAGGGTAAATCCGGTCTCGATGTCGCCCGCTGGGCGTTGGCTCACCCCGAGCGTGTGAGCGCCACGACCGTGTATGGCGGCGGTACCTCCGAGCCCAATGACGCCACACGTGCGCTCGAGGCGCAGGGCGCGTCGTTTGTCTACGGCACCGAGCAGGTCGAGGGTGCCTATGACGTGTGCGTGACATGCCCGGGTATCTCGGAGTTCTCGGCCTTCTTTAAGGCTGGGCGTGAACATGCCGCTCAGATTATGGGCGAGCCCGAGTTTGCCTATCGCCTGTCTCCCCAAAATTGGATCGCCATCACGGGCACCAACGGCAAGACAACTACCACATCGCTGACCGATTATCTGCTCAAGGCCGCCGGTGAAGCCAGCGTGGCCGTCGGCAATATCGGTGAGCCGCCGGTGAACGAGGTTGACGGCCGCGCACACAATGAGTGGTTTGTGGCCGAGCTGTCGAGTTATCAGATTGCTACGACCGCCGAGCTTCATCCTCGCGTGGCGGTGCTGCTCAACATCACGCCCGACCACCTGGGCTGGCACAAGAGCCACAAGAACTATGCGCTTGCCAAGATCAAGTTGTTCGAGAATATGGTCGACGACGACCTCGTGGTTATCGACGTTGAGGATGCCGGCATCCATGAGTTCGATGAGTGCATCTACACACCGTCTCGCCGCATCTGCAAGGTCGCTTTTGACGAGCCCGAGGGTGCAGACGCCGCCTTTGTGCGCGACGGCAAGATGGTCGTTCGCCTGAAGGGCGTCGAGACTCAGCTTGTCGCCACGTCCGAGCTCAGGATCTCGGGCCATCACAATGTCATCAACGCCCTTTGTGCCGCCACGGCTGCTCTGGCCGTCGGTGCCGATCCCGAGGGCATTTGCCGCGGTTTGGCATCGTTCCAGCCGCTCGAACACCGCGTGGAACCCTGCGGCGAGATCGATGGCGTGCGCTACGTCAACGATTCCAAGGCAACGAACACCGATGCGGTCGAAAAGGCTCTGACGGCGTTTCCCGACGACGATGTGATTTTGCTGCTCGGTGGCCACGATAAGGGCACGCCGCTTGCGGACTTTGCCCGCGTCGTTATGGACAACGTGCGCTCGGTCGTTTGCTTTGGAGATGCGCGCGAGCGCTTTACCGCCGCTATGGACGAGGCCGATGTCGATGGTGACGTGGATATCGCCCAGGCCGATGATCTGCGCGATGCCGTTGACGTTGCCCGCTCGCTCTCGAGCCGCGGCGACGTGATCCTGCTTTCGCCCGCTTGCTCCTCGTTCGACGAGTTCTCGGGCTACGAGGAGCGCGGTCGCGTGTTTAAGGACTATGTTGCCCAGCTTGCTGCAGCAGCGAAATCGCAAACGGAATAGGGGTTGCCAGTGAGAGAGGGGAGCCCCCGAAGTGATATGAGGAGGCCCGACTCGGACCGTGCTTCCTCGCTGCGTAGCACGCCGCGTTCCGGACGCGGCGGGCAGACGTTCGGTGAACGCTATATTGCCGGCGTCCCCGCCCGCATCATGCGCCCCCGTTTGATATTTATGGCCTGCCTGTTTAGCTTGGTTTGCTTTGGCTTGCTGATGGTGTACTCGGCATCTTCGGTCGAGGCGCTGCACGAGAATGGTTCGGCGACGTTTTTCCTGTCTCGACAGGCCGCGTTTGCCGGAGTTGGCGTGCTGGCTATGGTTGCCATCGTGCGCATCTTGCCGGACAGTTGGTTTGGGGAAGACGTGCTCAGGATTTTCCTCATAGGCATGATAGGGCTCCTGTTTCTGGTGTTCTTGGTGGGCAGCGGCAGTCGTGGCGCCACGCGCTGGCTCAACATCGCCGGTATTCAGTTCCAGCCGTCTGAGTTTTTAAAGCCGTTCGCCATCGCGTATTCGGCAATCATGCTCGACCGCATCTTTTCGCCCGGCGGCAACATCAACGAGTTTCTACGCAAGATGGGCGTCTACCTCGGCATTTCTCTCTTTCTGATCTTTATTCAGCCCGATTTTGGCACCGTTTTGATCATCTTGTTGACCCTCATGTGCATGGCGTTGTTTGCGGGATTGGACCCCAAATATATCGTTTGGACGGTCGTTGCCGGCATCGCCGTCATTGCGATCGCCCTTATCGCCGAGCCGTATCGTATGACGCGTGTCGAGGTTGCTTGGAATCCTTGGGCAGACGAATATGGTGACGGCTATCAGGCAACGCTTGCCATCATGGCGTTTGCCTCGGGCGGCCTATTCGGTCGCGGTATCGGCAACTCCACCATGAAGTACTCGTATTTGCCCGAGGCGCATAACGACTACATCTTGGCAATTATCGGCGAGGAAGTTGGCTTTATCGGAACCGTGCTGTTCTTCTTGGTGTTTGCGATGCTGATCTACTCGGCGTTTCGCATTGCCGAGCAGGCGAGCGACCGTCGCGGAGCACTTATGGCATCGGGTTCCGCGGTCATCCTTGCAGTGCAGTTTTTGATCAACGCGCTGGGCATTCTCAACGTGTTTCCCATGACGGGCAAGCCGCTGCCGTTTATTAGCTACGGCGGCTCGTCAATTATTGTGTCGCTTATGCTCGCCGGTCTGATCCTGCGCGTTTCGTATGAGAGCGCCCGTCGCGATGAGTACGACCGTCGCCGCGAGAGCTTTGCCGTTATGGATGAGAGTACCGCCGGCATGCCCCACGTGCGCGGCGATCGATCTTCGCGTAACGACTTTACCGTCCTGGATGGCTCTGCGACCGAGCCGGAAGCCCGTCCGCGTCAGCGAACGACGCCGCAAGGTCGTCCTCAGCGCCCCACTCCTCGCAATGCGTACGGTGGATATAATCGAATCGATTTGAATTCGGACCCGTCGGCGCGTTTGCGCACCGATGACCAGGGGCCGCGTGTACGAAGGGATTACCATGACCGATAAGATGACCGTTGCTATTGCAGCCGGCGGCACGGCAGGACATATCAACCCCGCGCTCGCCCTGGCCGAGGAGCTGCGTGACCGCGGTCATCACGTTGTGTTCGTGGGCCAATCGCGCAAGCTCGAGGGCCGTCTGGTTCCTGAGGCCGGATTCGATTTTGTGCCCATCACGGTCACGGGCTTCGATCGCTCGCGTCCCTGGACGGCGCTGACCTCGCTGTGGCGCGTCAACAAGGCGAAGCGTGCGCTTGCCAGTCACTTCTCGAAGATCGGTAAGCCCGATGCCGCGATCGGCTTTGGTGCTTACGTTGAGGTCCCGCTGCTGGGTTGGTGCAAGGGCGCCGGCGTTCCGTATCTGCTGCACGAGCAGAACTCTGTTCCGGGTCTGGCCAATAAGATGATGAACTCGCATGCCGCCCGCGTGTGCATTTCGGTACCTGCGGCGCGCGCGGTCTTTGAGCGCGAGGGCGACCCCGACCATGTGCTCATGACGGGCAATCCCGTGCGTCGTTCGGTGATCGAGGGCGATCGCGCTCGCGGCCGCAAGACGCTCGGTGTGCCCGAGGACGCGACGCTTCTGCTCGTCTTTGGTGGTTCACTCGGTGCTCGGCATCTCAACGAGCGCGTTGCCTCGCTCAAGAGTGAGCTGCTGACCCGCGAGAATCTCTACATTTTGCATTCGACGGGTGCCGACGGCTTTGAGGAGACCGAGCGCGCCTTGGCGCTGACGCCCGAGGAGGCGAAGCGCTATCGTGTCCAGCCCTACATCGACAACATGGGCGATATGCTGGCTGCGGCCGATCTGGTGCTCTCGCGTTCCGGCGCCTCGAGCGTGGCCGAGATCGCCGCGCTTGCCGTGCCCTCGGTTCTCGTGCCGTATCCGCACGCCACGGCCGACCACCAGACCACGAATGCGCGTTACCTGGTCGATGCCGGTGCCGGCATGCTATGCGCCGATGCCGATATCGATGCCCCTGCCTTTGCCGACGAGCTGCTGCACCTGATCGATGACGCTGCGGCGCGTGATGCCATGCATCAGGCGGCGCGTGGCTTGGCCCAGGACCGTGCCGCCGCACTTTTGGCCGACGCGGTAGAGGGATTGCGTTAGTTAGACGGGATATCGCCGGTCGTCCTCGCGCGGATGCGGTAGGTGCGGTACAGTTAACGGGTTACAGGCAGTGTTTACGCAAGGAGTACACGAGCACATGGCTGATTCCCAGACTGCAACCTCCGCGCCCGAGTTCAAGAGCGCCCACTTTATCGGTATCGGCGGCGCCGGCATGAGCGGCATCGCCCTCGTCCTGCACGAGCGCGGTTATACCGTTACCGGCTCCGACCTTAAGACGTCGCGCTATATTCGCCAGCTTACCCGCGCCGGCGTGAAGGTCCACGTGGGCCACGAGGCTGCGACGATCGACGAGGTCAAGCCTGATGTGGTCGTGGTCTCCACCGCTATTCCCGAGTCCAACCCCGAGCTCGTGCGTGCCCGCGAACTCGGTATTCCCGTGTGGCCCCGTGCCAAGATGCTCTCGGCCCTGGGCCACGGCTATACCACCATCGCCGTTGCCGGCACGCACGGTAAGACCACGACGTCTTCGATGTGCGCCACGATGCTCGATCGCATGGGTCTGGACCCCAGCTTTTTAATCGGCGGCATCGTCGAGGGCTACGACACCAACGGCAAGAACGGCTCGGGTGACTACTTTGTCGCCGAGGCCGACGAGTCCGACAGCTCGTTCCTGTTCCTGAACCCCAACGTGGTCATCGTCACCAACGTCGAGGCCGACCATCTCGATCACTACTCGGGCATCGAGGAAATCGAGGCCACCTTCGCCAAGTTTATGGGGCTGGTGGGCGAGGACGGCACCGTCATCGTTTGCGGAGAGGACCCGCATCTGGTCGAGCTCGCCAAGTCGACGGGCCGTCATGTGCTTTCCTATGGCTTTGCCGAGAACAACGACATCGTCTGCGTACATCCGGATGTCAAGGGCATCCAGAGCGACTTTATCGTTCGCTTTGAGGACGGCACCGAGCACGCTGTCGAGATTAAGAGCAACCCCGGTCGTCACAACATGCTCAACGCCACGGCCGTCTTGACCGTCGCGCATGTCCTAGGCCTCGATATCGATGCCGCCGCTCGGGCACTTTCGAGTTTTGAGGGCGTCCGCCGTCGCTTTACCCACGTGGGCGATATCGACGGTATCACGGTGGTTGACGATTACGGCCATCATCCCACCGAGATCAAGGCGACGCTCGCTGCCGCCTCTTCGCTGGGCTACAAACATGTCGATGTCGTGTTCCAACCGCATCGCTATTCGCGTCTGCAGGCTCTGTGCGATGACTTTGCCGATGCCTTTGCCAACGCCGATAAGCTGCTGTTGATCGATGTGTTCTCCGCCGGCGAGATGCCGATTCCGGGCGTTACCTCCAAGATGCTCGCAGATACCGTTCGCGCCAAGCACCCCGGCAAGGAGGTCGTGTACTGCTCCAGCCGTCTTGAGCTCAACCAGGAGCTTGAGAAGCTCGTGGGCGATGGCGACATGCTGCTCACCATGGGTGCCGGCGACGTTACGACCGTCGGCCCCGAGTTCATCGAGTATCTGACTGCCAAGAAAGACGCTTAACCTCTATGGGTCTGTTTAACGCCGTCATGGCGCTTTCGGGCATGATCGACACGGACGTGGTCGAGGACGAACGTCTTGCACGCCATACAAGCTATCGTATCGGCGGCAAGGCCGACCTCTTTGTGACGTGCCATAGCTACCATGCCCTGCGTCGCGCCGTGGCGGTGCTCGACCGCGAGCGGGTGCCGTGGGTGATTATCGGCAAGGGGTCCAACCTGCTAGTTGCCGATGCCGGTTATCGTGGCGCCGTTATTTCGCTGGGACGTGAGTTCCAGCGCACGGTTGTTGCCGAGGACGGTTGCACGCTGACCGTTGGTGCGGGCGTGATGTTCGCGCGTTTGGTCAACGATGCCTTATCGCGTGGGCTTTCGGGCCTTGAGTTCGCGGTCGGTATTCCCGGTTCGGTCGGCGGCGCCGTGTCCATGAACGCAGGCACACGGAGCGAGTGGATCGGCTCTCTTGTCGAGGACGTGGTCACGTTTGATCCGGCGTCCGGTATTAAGCACTATGCAGGGTCCGAGATTGCTTGGGGATATCGCGAGTGCAGCCTGCCGCGTAACGAGATCATTCTCGAGTGCGTGCTTAAGCTCAAGGCCGCGCCCAAGGCCGACATTCGCGAGCGCATGGAGCGGTACCTGACGCGCCGCAAGCGCACGCAGCCCATGGGCCGTGCATCCTGCGGATCGGTCTTTCGCAACCCGCCCGACGCAAGCGTGGGCAAGTTGATTGAGGATTGTGGATTAAAGGGTTTTTCGGTTGGCGGTGCGGAAGTTTCGCCCGTACACGCTAATTTTATCGTTAATAACGGAACCGCCTCGGCCGATGACGTGGCCGCGGTTATCAGGCATGTTCATGGAAAGGTGAGGGAGGCGTATGGCATCGAGCTCAGACCGGAAGTTAAATTCCTCGGCTTCTAGAGCATCGAAGCCAACCTTCCGCCGCGCCGGAGGGCGTTCCGGCGCATCTGCCCAGCCTCAACATAAGCCCGCTATGCCCTCCAAGTCTGTTGGGCCCGTTCGTCCTGCCAAGCGCCCGGTCGTCGGCTCACAGCTGGGAGGACGCCCCGCTTCTAAAAAGACGAGTCGCCCGGCTCCGTGTCCTTCGGGTACGCCCAAGCCGGCGATGGGCACCAAGACCTCCCGACCTATGGCGACGACCAGGCCTTCGCTGAGAGCTCGTGCGTCGCATGCCGGTCGTACGTTTGCTGGTGCTAAGCCGCGTTCACTGACATCGGTACCCGCCGCCAAGGCGTCTTCGGCAACAAAGGGCATCAGTCCTCTGTCATCGCTGGGTGCCATGGCAAGCAAGACGACCGACGCTGCTTCTGCCATTAAGGGTAAGGGCAAGATCGCGGGCGGCATCCTGGCAGCCGTGGCCGTACTTGCCATTATTGCCATCGTCGTCATCAACTCTGGCCTGTTTGCCGCAACCGATATCCAGATTTATGGTAGCGAGCATGTGACCAAGCACGACGCCATGCAACTCATCAATCTTCCCGAGAACACGTCGCTCTTTAACGTGGACCCCGATCAGATTACCGAGGGCCTCAAGCAAAACCCGTGGGTCTCGGGCGTGGATATCCAGCGCCAGTTTCCCCATACGCTTATCATCACGCCGACGGAGCGTAAAGTTATCGCTATTGCGTATATCAGCTCCGATGACCTTGCCTGGGCGATCGGAGACGATGACACCTGGATCGCTCCGCTGTCGACGTCTGTCGAGGTGGACGACCGGGGGAGCGTCATCACATCGGGAGAGGGTGCCAACACCCTGACCGGCATCGATGCGGCCCTGGCGCTTGCCAAGCACTACGGCGCCGTGCTGTTGACTGACGTCTCGGCCGATGTCGCACCGGTTTCGGGTCGGGCGGTGAGCTCCAAGGCCGTCAAGGCCGGCCTGGATTACGCACGCGGTTTTTCGAGCGAGTTCTTGGGCCAGGTGAAGGATATTTCCACGCCTTCCGTTGAGGCCATCTCGGCAAATCTCGACAATGGCGTCGAGGTGTCGCTGGGCGATTCGGATGATATCGCCAAGAAAGAACGCATCGTGACCAAGTTACTTTCGCAGGTAGAGGGCGTAACCTATATCAATGTGCGCTCTCCGGGCAACTACACGTTTAGGAACGCACCGACCGCCTAGCATCCTAAATGGCTTTGTTGAGGGGCCATACCACGCCGTTTATCTGGTTTGTTTGGTTTTCACGGTCAATTATTTGACTGATACGTTCATAATGTGCAAACATAATACGGTTTACCTTTGCATTTACTTTCAACCTAAAGGTTAATGTGCGCAGGGGTCAACCCATGCTATGGCTATAACCTTTGTTCGGAGGACCGACATGCACGAGACAGAGATCAACAACTACCTTGCCGTCATTAAGGTGGTCGGCGTCGGCGGCGGCGGTACCAACGCGGTCAATCGAATGATCGAAGAGGGCATCCGCGGCGTCGAGTTTGTTGCCATCAACACCGATGCTCAGGCACTCGCGATCTCTGATGCCGATATCAAGGTGCACATCGGCACCGACCTTACCCGCGGCCTGGGCGCCGGCGCCAACCCCGAGGTTGGTCGCAAGGCTGCCGATGAGTCCCGCGACGATATCGCCGAGGCGCTCGCTGGTGCCGACATGGTGTTCATCACCTGCGGCGAGGGCGGTGGTACCGGTACCGGCGCCGCTCCCATCGTTGCCGATATCGCGATGAACGAGGTCGGCGCGCTGACCGTCGCCGTCGTGACCAAGCCCTTCACCTTCGAGGGTCGCAAGCGCAAGAAGAGTGCCGAGGAGGGCATCAAGACCCTCTCCGATTGCGTCGACACCATGATCGTTATCCCTAACGACAAGCTGCTTGACATCGCCGAGAAGAAGACCACGATGCTCGAGGCGTTCGCGATTGCCGATGGCGTCCTTTCCCAGGGCACCCAGGGCATCACCGACCTCATCACCGTCCCGGGTATTATCAACCTGGACTTCGCCGATGTTAAGACCATCATGAAGCAGGCCGGTACCGCCATGATGGGTATCGGTACCGCTTCTGGGGACACCCGTGCCGTCGACGCTGCCCAGCAGGCTATCTCCAGTCCGCTGCTCGAGAGCTCCATCGATGGCGCCACGCGCGTCCTGCTTTCCATCGCCGGCTCCAAGGACCTGGGCATTCAGGAGATCAGCGATGCCGCCGACGTTGTCGCCAATGCCGTCGACCCCGAGGCCAACATCATCTTTGGTACCGTTGTTGACGAGTCCCTGGGCGACCAGGTACGCATCACCGTTATCGCCACGGGCTTCTCCGACTCTAACGTCAACCGTCAGGACGAGCTCTTTGCTGCTCAGCAGTCTCAGGGCAAGGCAGCCGCTTCCGCTGAGCCGCAGCGCACTGCTCCGGCTGCCAGTCCGGCTCAGGCCGCGCCGACTCGCAACGTCGGCGGTACCGAGCTGCCCAACTTTGGCAACGACCAGTTTGAGCTTCCCGACTTCCTCAAGCGCGGCAGCTTCTAAGTCGTTCATCTCATTATTTTGCACAGGGGCGCATCCGTATGGGTGCGCCCCTTTTGTTTTGACTCTGTAAACCCGAGTATCCAATCTCTTTACGTTCCCTTTACGTTTGCCTCCAAAGCAGCGGGTATCCTTTTTAAGAAGTATGACAGCCGTGTAAACACGACTGTGCGGCGACGCCGCGGTACTTGTTGTATTAGGAGGCTTTAGTATGGCAGCACGTGCGGACAGAGTTTCGCGTGTCGACCATGATGGAGTTACGTTGGTGGAGGGCGCGATAGCAGATGCCCGCTTTGCCTTTACCGAGCGCACCGGTGGCGTTTCCGAAGATGCGTACTCCTCACTCAACCTGGGATCGCATGTAGGCGATGACCCCTTTGCTGTTCAAGAAAATCGTCGTCGAGCGCTCGAAGCCATGGGCGCCACCGAGTGCGAGCACAATCTGCTCGTGCCCAATCAAGTACATGGTGACCATATCGTTACGGTGACCTCGAACGGCGCCGATGATCTTGAGGCTGTTCGCGAGCAGATTGCCGAGGGCTGCGATGCCATCGTCTGCACGGCCCGTAAGGTGCCCGTGATGCTTTGCTTTGCCGATTGCGTTCCCGTGGTGCTGGTTGCTCCTAACGGTTTTGCCGTGGTGCATTCTGGCTGGAAGGGCACGATTGCGCGCATTTCCGCCAAGGCCTGCCAAGCACTCTGCGAGGCGGCTGGCTGCACACCAAAGGACATTTCTGCCTATATTGGGCCCCATATCCTAGGCGACGAGTACGAGGTGTCCCAAGAGCTTATGGATCGCTTTGCCGTCGAATTCGCGTGCATCGATGCTACCGATTCCCGTATGCTCGATCTTTCCGCCGCCATTCGCGAGACGCTGGTGGATGCCGGTGTCGACGTGAACGGCATTGTGGACACCGAACTTTCCACCGTTCGTCAGAACGACCGCTTTTATTCCTACCGCAACGAGGGTGGCACCTGCGGGCGCCATGCAGCGATCGGCGTGATGCTATGAGAAAGATCGGATCGGTCCTGAGTGCAGCGGTGCTCACGCTCACGCTGTGTGCCTGCTCCTCGGGATCTTCTACGTCTTCTATTACCGTGGCCGGCTCGACCACCTGCCTTCCCATTGCCGAGATCGCGGCCGAGGGCTTTAAGGAAGAGACCGGCATCGACGTGCTCGTCTCCGGCCTTGGCTCCTCTGCGGGTATCGAGGCCGTCAGCAACGGCACGGCCGACATTGCCAGCTCGTCTCGTGGGCTCAATGCCGATGAGCAAGACCTTGGCCTGACCCCGATCGTAATCGCGCACGACGGGATTGCGGTCATCGTAAACGACGACAACCCGGTCGACAACCTCTCGGCCGAGCAGCTCCGTGACATATACGCCGGCAAGATCACCAACTGGAAAGAAGTCGGTGGAGAGGATCTGAAGATTCAGGTTATCAATCGCGACGAGGCGTCCGGTACGCGCGAGGCCTTCCGTACCATCGTGATGGGCGGCATGCCGTTCGATCGTCGCTCGGCTGTTCTTTCGGGTACGGGCCAGGTACGCGATGTCGTGTCCCGCTCACGTGGCGCTATTGGCTACATTTCGCTCGGTTTTGTCGAGAGCCTCAACGCCCAGACCTCGGTCAAGGCCGTTTCGGTCAACCATGTCGAGGCATCCGAGAAGACGGTCGCGAGTGGCGGCTATCCCATCTCGCGCGACCTTTACTTTTTTGTGAAAGGTACCCCTTCGCAGCGGGCGCAGGACTACATTGACTATGTGACGTCCCAGAAGATGGACAAGCAGATTCGCGAGGCGGGCTTTATTCCCGTCACCAACGACGGAAAGGGGAGTGAGTAGCGTGGAAGCACAGGAAATCCCCCAGATTGAGCAGGAGGCTCAGGCGCCCAAAAAGCGTGAGTTGGCGTTGGTATCGCATAGCACCTATCTCAAGGAGAAGGCGCTACAGTGGATCTTTTTTGCCTGCGCGTTCTTGGCGGTCGTCACCGTCATCCTGATTTTTGTCTTTACCACGTACTCGGCGCTGCCCGTCTTTACCGATATCGGTCTGGCGGACTTCTTTAGCTTTACGTGGGCGCCCTCTGAGGGTCACTACGGTATCATGTCGCTGCTGGCGGGCTCTGGTCTGGTGACGGTCGGTGCGCTCGCCATGGGCGTGCCCCTGGGTGTGGGCACGGCCGTGTATCTGGTCGAGATCGCCAGTAAGCGCGTGCGCAGGCTCATCAGCCCCGCCGTTGACCTACTGGCGGGCATCCCCTCCATCATCTACGGTTTCTTTGGCATGGTCATCATTCGTCCGTTTATCGCGCAGCTGACCGGCGGTCTTGGCTTTGGCGCACTGACGGCGTGGTTCGTGCTTGCCATCATGATCGTTCCCACCATCACCACGCTCACCATCGATGCCCTCAATTCCATCCCCATGGGTATTCGCGAGGCATCCTATGCCATGGGTGCCACCAAGTGGCAGACCATCTACAAGGTCGTGCTGCCTGCAGCCAAGTTGGGCATCGTCGATGCGATTGTCTTGGGCATGGGGCGTGCCATCGGCGAGACCATGGCCGTGCTCATGGTCGTTGGCAACGCTCCGGTCATCCCGGACAGCATCTCGAGCCCCATCTCGACGCTCACGAGTCAGATCGCGCTCGACATGAGCTATTCCTCGGGCCTTCACCGCTCGGCTCTGTTTGGAATGGGCGTGGTCCTGTTTATCATTTCCGCGGCATTGGTGGGCATCGTCCGTCTGATTTCCAAGAAGAAGAGGGGGTAGGCTATGTCCGATTCCGTTGACACGACGGTCGATGCGACCTCATCGCGCGAGCGCATCAAGCGTGCCCTTTCCCACGGTAAGAAGGGCCGCATCAACAAGGATCTGTCCAACAAGATAATGCTCGGCGTGTTTCGCGCCGCGGCCTATATCACCACGCTGGTACTGGTCGCCATTATCGCCTACGTGGTCATCAACGGTCTGCCGCACATCTCGCTCGACTTTATCTTCGGCTGGCCGCAGGGCGTAAACGCCGAGGGCGGCATTTGGCCCACAATCGTCTCGACCATCTACGTGACGGCGCTCGCCATGCTCATCTGCACGCCGGTTGCCGTCTTGGCTGCGGTCTATCTGACCGAGTACGCCAAGCAGGGCAAGGTCGTCGACATCATTCGCTATGCTGCCGATGCTTTGGCCTCGGTGCCCTCCATTGTTATGGGCCTCTTTGGCTATGCCTTGTTTGTCGAGGCCATGGGCCTGGGTCTTTCGATGGTTTCGGCCGCCCTGGCACTCGCGCTTCTGATGCTGCCCATTGTCATGCGCACCACCGAGGAGGCAATCCGCGCCGTTCCACGCTATATTCGTTGGGGCGCATATGGCCTGGGCGCCACCAAGTGGCAGGTCGTCTCCAAGATCGTGCTTCCTTCGGCTTTTGGCCGCATCGCCACCGGCATCGTGCTCGCCATCGGCCGCGCCATCGGCGAGACCGCCGTGGTACTCTACACCATGGGTCAGGCCATCAATCTGCCTATCTCGCCGCTCGATTCCGGTCGCCCCATGACCGTTCACCTTTATCTGCTTGCCAATGACGGCATCAACATGAACGCAGCCTACGGCACCGCGCTTTTGCTGATGGCGATTATTCTGGCCTTCAACCTGTTTGCGCGTTATCTGTCGCGCAAACGCCGCTAGTTAAGGAGTCCCATGTCCGTCTATCAGTCCGCTCCCACGCTGGAGCAAGCGGCCATCACGGCCAAGGATTTCAACTTCTGGTACGGTGACTTTCATGCGCTGACGGGGCTCGACCTCAATATCGCTAAAAATGCCATTACTGCTTTTATTGGCCCTTCGGGTTGCGGCAAGTCGACGTTTCTGCGCTGCATCAACCGCATGAATGATCTGATCGAGGGTACGCGCGTCGAGGGCACCATGGCGCTCGACGGCAACGATATCTATGCCGAGGGCGTCGACCCGGTCGACCTCCGTCGTCGCGTGGGTATGATCTTTCAGCAGCCCAACCCGTTCCCTAAATCCATCTACGAGAATGTCGCCTTTGGCCCTCGTCTGCAGGGCGTGACTAGCAAAAGCGACCTCGATGACATCGTGGAAGAATCGCTCAAGCGCGCCAACCTCTGGAAAGAGGTATCCAATCAGCTCAACAAGGATGGTTTGGCGCTCTCGGGCGGTCAGCAGCAGCGTCTGTGCATCGCGCGCGTGCTTGCGGTGCAGCCCGATGTCCTGCTGATGGACGAGCCCTGCTCCGCCATCGACCCTACGTCCGTCTCTAAGGTCGAGGATCTGATGGCCGAGCTGGCGCCCGAGATGACGATCATCATCGTTACGCATTCAATGCAGCAGGCTGCTCGTATTAGCGACTATACCGCATTCTTTTTGCAGGAAGTTGCCGGCGAGCCTGCCACGCTCATCGAATATGGTCAAACCGACGCGATCTTCACCAGCCCGGTGGATTCGCGGACGGAAGACTATATCACCGGCCGCTTTGGCTGATCGGTGCGACTAGTCCCAAGCCGATCGGACTTGGTCCGGTGCGTATTCACTGTGCGGGCGGCATGACCGCACCCAACTGATTGGAGTGAACCATGCGCAAACTGTTTTCCCGTCAGCTCATCGAGGCCCGTCACGAGATGCTGAGCATCTACGAGGCGGTAGACCTAGCGCTTCACGACGCCGTGAAGGCCTATGTGACCGACGATCGCAAGCTCGCCACCAAGACCAAGAAGCGCACGCTTTCGATTGACGCGCGCTGCGCCAACTTGGAGGCCGTGTGCTACAACCTGATCGCTACGCAGTCGCCGGTCGCCTCCGACTTCCGCTTGCTGCAGACAATCATCTATGTCGACTTTAACCTGCAGCGTATGACCGATAAGGTTCGCCAGATCTGCCGTGCCGCCAGTCATATGGTCAAGGCCGACATCTCGCTGCCTCAGGAGCTTGTGACCTTGGTTGAAGCCGAGGCCGAGGCCGTCTATCAGGTGCTGGGCTCTTCGCTTTCCGCCCTGGTTGCCAACGATATGTCCATCATCTGCAACCTGGCCGTCGAGGACGAGCCGGTGCACGCCGCCTACGAGAAGTTCTTCCGTACCTTTAACCGCATGGATGCCGGCGAGTTTATGGATGACAACAGCAATTACGACGACCTGCGCCGTGCCATCATGGTCTCGCGCTATCTCGATCGTATCGCATCGATTTCCATCGATGCCGCCTGCCGTCTGACCTTCCTTTTGACCGGCCAGCGCATGAACGCCGGCGATATCGCCCGTACGGATGAGGATGAGCTCGAGAGCATGCGCGTGCCTTCGGGTGAGGGTGTCATCATAAGGCCCGCCGTCGACGCGCGTTTTGTTGCCAAGGTGCCCGCTGACGAGGTGAGCGAAGGTCTTCGCTACCTGTTTGATCATCTTGAGGATGAGGATGATGCCGAGGACGACGAGGAGTAGGGTAGCCCCGTTCGTCGAAAGATTGTAAATACCTAAGTGAGCGCGGCCTTGCGGATGCGGGGCCGCGCTCTTGCGTTAGCATGGGGCTACTTGTTGTGCTGTTAGCGGAGGCGATTGGCAATGGATGACTATTTGGACTTGATACGCGCTCGCCGCGAGCAGATTCTGGAGCGTTTTTATGCAGCACTCGATCGCGCGGGCCGTCCCCACGATGCCGCGCGCCTGATTGCCGTCTCCAAGACTGTTGGCGTCGATGAGACCGTTGCCGCTATTCGAGCGGGGTATCGCCATTTTGCCGAGAACCGCCCGCAGGAGCTCGTTCGCAAGCTTGTGGGCCTTGCGGAGCATCCGGAGCTACCCGAGGTGCACTTCGATATGATCGGCAACCTGCAGACCAACAAGATCAATGCGCTTCTGGGCTCGGCCGAGCTGATTCATTCGGTCGGCTCGCTGCATTTGGCTCAGGCTATCTCGAGCCGTGCGGTTCGAAAGATGGAGGCGGGCGAGCTCTCCGGCCCCCAGCGTGTGCTGATCGAGGTCAATGTGAGCGGCGAGGAGTCCAAGGGCGGCTTTTCGCCCGATGAGGTTCGTGACGCCGCAGGTGAGCTTGCGGAGCTTGAGGGAATTTGTGTGCAGGGGCTTATGACTATGGCGCCACGGGGGAACAAAGATGTGGCGCGCCGCACCTTTGCCGGACTTCGCGAGCTAAGGGATGAGCTTGAGGCTGCGCACTCCGATCTGAGCCTGACCGAGCTTTCCTGCGGTATGAGCGAGGACTTTGAGTCTGCCCTTGAGGAGGGCTCCACGCTCGTTCGCCTGGGTAGGGTAGTATTTAGCCCGGAGTTTGCAGTAAAATAAGGTTCTGAAGTGCGCGCTGATTATCGGAGTGCCTGCACTAAACCGCGAGAGGACACAAGCATGGGCTTCCTTGACGAGATTAAAAATAAGATGCACCTGGGCGGCCAGCAGGGTTACGACCAGGGTTATGGTCAGGACGACGACTACGGCTACGATGATGGCTATGATGACGGCTACCAGAACAACGGTTACAGCGGTGCCTCGGGCGAGGGCTTCTACACCCAGGATGAGCCGAGCAACGGCCTGTTGGGTCAGACGCGCCGCGGCGAGGCCGAGTCGGTGGCCGTGTACACGCGCTCCGGTCAGCTGGTCGGTGACGATTCTCGCCACGCTACGACCTACAACCCGCCATCGCGCTCGCAGGAGACGGTTGCGGGCGGTTATCGCCCCGGTGCCTACGACACGCCGTCGAGCTACGCCGAGAGTACACGTGCCCGCGCTGCTGCCCCCGCACCTGCTCCCTCACCGAGTGACGCCTCGGCGTATGCGAACAACATCATCAACGCTACGCCGCAGCTGCCGGCTTATGTCTTGCGTCCCGAGAGCTATGACGACGTGGAGACCGTCGTGCGCCGCGTGCGCACCAAGCAGCCTGTCGCGTTGATTTTTGTCGGCGTCCGTACCGAGGTCGCCAAGCGTGTCCTGGACTTCTCTTACGGCTTTGCCTGCGGCCTGGGTGCCACAGTCAAAGAGGTGGGCGATCGCGTGTTTATGGTGCTGCCCGCCGGTTGCGAGGTCAAGGATTCGGACCTTAAAAAGCTCCGTGCCGACGGCTACCTTAAGTAAAAGCAAGACGAGGAGATTCTCATCAACATCTACACCATTGTCCAGCTGATCAATACGCTGTTCAACTTTTACTCCACGCTCATCGTGGTCTACTGCCTTATGACGTGGATCCCTATGAAACAGGGCGGATTGCTACAGGATATCGCCGCTGTTCTCGATAGTGTGTGCGGCCCGTGGCTCAATTTGTTCCGCCGGTTTATCCCGCCCATGGGCGGCGTCGATTTTTCACCGGTCGTTGCGATTATTGCGTTGCAGTTGATGCAGAAGCTGGTTCTGCAACTTCTTATAGGTATACTCATATAAGACTGGCTTAGTAACTCACGTCGGGCGCACGGCGCCAAGGCGAAGATAAAGGAGAACTTGTTATGGCTATTACCCCTGCTGACATTCAGGCTCAGACCTTCTCTGAGGCCAAGCGCGGCTACGATCCCGCCGAGGTCGACGTCTTCCTGGAGACGCTGTCCTCTGAGGTCGACGCCATGCTCGCCAAGATTGTCGATCTTAAGGGTCGTCTGACTGCTACCGAGCAGCAGCTTGCCGATACGCAGGCCCAGCTTGCTCAGGCTCAGGACGCTGCCGCGCAGGCCGTTCCCGCCGCTCCTGTGGCCGCTCCTGCACCCGACTTCTCCGCTCAGGAGCGCCAGATTTCCGCGGCGCTGATCGCTGCCCAGCAGACCGCCGAGGGTATCGTTAACGACGCCAACGAGAACGCCGAGCGCATCCGCAACGAGGCCGACGCCAAGGCCCGCGAGGTCATCCGCCAGGCCCTGACCGAGAAGCAGGCCGAGCTCGAGGAGATCGACCGTCTGAAGGCTTCCCGTGAGGAGTTTAAGGCCGAGTACCTCAAGCTCATCCAGCACTTCATGGACGATGCCCAGAACTCCTTCCCGGCCGATCTCATGGCTTCCACGCCGGTCGGTTCCGCCGCTTCTCCGGCTGTGACCGTTCCTGCTGCCGAGCCGCTGCCCGTCGCCGAGCCGGTTATCCCCGTTGCCGATCCCTTCGCACCGATCGACAACTTCGCCGCCGACGACCTGGACTAACGATCGGACTACAATCTAGCATCCTTGTGAGGAGCTCGCGCCTGTGGGCTCCTTTTTAGTAGTTTTTTGGGACATGCCTTAATTTCTACCTTTTTTGATGATTTTAAATACCGTGCTACGGGGGATGCCTGTTACGAGTTCGATTTGTTTGAGCGAAAGTCCGATGTCTGCAAGTTTGATCAGCGCTTCATTTCGCGGTGGTTTTTCCAAGCTTTTGACTTGCACGCATCGCAAAGGATATAAGGCGGCTTCGGCAACTTCACGATAATCCTGCTCAGAAATTGACCTTCCGGTTTTGATGTAATACGCATTGGGAAGTCCGGACGTACTAAATCGATAGAAGCTCTCGGTGCTGCCGAGCAGGGCGTTAATCGTTGATGTGTCGGTAATCTGCGGCTCAGTCATGTATTCGTGAAAACTGCTCCATCGGTATTCCAATAGGGAGGCACGTCCCCCTTTGACTGGGTTATCGTGGATATACCTCATGGCTTGCAAGAGCTGATTGTCGTCTTCGATAGGCTTGCTGTAGAAGCGACCCTTGAACACGGGGCCCTCCAGCCCGGTTTTTCCTTTGAAAAACATTGCATATCCGGTGCCGAGTCTCTGGAATGCCTCGCTCACGTTGGCATCTGGGTCATCGAGTAACAGGTGCGTATGGTTGTCCATTAGACACCATGCCAAGAGGCGCATGTGGTGGCGTTGAAACGACCTGTTGAGTAGATTGAGATAGTAAAGCCTATCTTCGGCGTCCTCGAAGATCTGCTGTCCGCCGGCGCCCTTTTGAACCACGTGATAGCATCCTTTTTCCGTTAGGGTTCGTGGGCCTCGTGACATAGATCCTCCAAAGCATCGGTCTTTCGACTGGACTTTAAGGATAAGCATGGGAAGGCCGAGCTCTGCTGATGTGATTGCAGAACTCGGCGAACGGGTGAGCGGTCAGAGGTAGATTTTAAGGCATGTCCCAAAAATCTACTTGAGGAGGAAGTCGGAGAGGGGAATGGTGCGGGCCTCGCGATGCTCGGGGTCGGCGATATGATCGGCAGGATAGCCACAGACGAGCATATGATACGGATAGACGCCCTCGGGTAGGCTGAACTGCTCACAGGCCACCTCAGGCTTAAAATGGCACACCCAACACGTACCCAGGCCCTGCTCCCTCGCCTCCATCATCATCTGATCGCACACGATCGAGGTGTCGATTTCGCTGGAGTTCATCTGGTCGTACGGGCGCACCCAGGCGTCATCGGTAACGCTGCAGATAAGGAAGATAAGCGGCGCCCCAAAGATAGACCCATCACGAGCAAAGCGCGGCTGACAAGCAGCAGCCTTTTCCAACAACTCCGGAGCATCAAGCACCATCACACGGCTTGGATGATTATTGCAAGCAGAGGGAGCGATACGCCCCGCCTCAACAATGGCATCCACCACCGACTGCTCAACAGGACGGTCCTCAAACGAACGACAAGAATACCGAGACCGAGCCAGATCCAAATAATTCACAACCAAGCCCTCCAAATTCAACGAATCAACCTAAAGCAAAACAAAGGGTACCCAAAGCCCCTTCCAGCCAAACGCTCAGTACAGGCTCAAAGTATTCATTCGGGCATAAAAGGCCGCATCAGCCAAGCCCCCATCGCATTTTAACCATCAGCCAAGGTTCCCAATGGTGGTACGCAAGGCGAAGGCCCGGCACCTATTTACTTTCGAACGACTCTGCCGTGCAGCCGGAGTGAGAAAGCAAATAGGTGCCGGGCCTTCGCCGGTGGGACGCGTACCGCTAATTAACCGCTTTTGAACGACTCTGCAAAGCAGCCGGAGTGAGAAAGCAAACCGTGGCCGGCCCTTCGCCGCCGGGACACGTACCCCCCCCAATTAACTGTTCTTCATGACAATCGAATCTACGACATCGGCCACATTCTCACAGCAGTCAGCGCAGTACTCCAGGAAGGCATAGACGTCACGCCAGGCGATGACTTCGAGCGGATCCTTGCCGTTGACATGCAGGTTGCGCATAGCGTTGATGTAGAGCTCGTCGGCCTCGGACTCGATGGTGTTGATCTGGATGACGAGTTCGCGCAGGGTCTTGGACTTGCGGTAGTTGGGCAGCTCGACCATCAGGTCCTTCATGGTGCGGCAGGCGTCGGTCACCTTGTGGGCGATCACGATGGCATCGGGATGGATGCTCTGGATGTTGGTGAAGTAGACGCGCTGCACAACGCCCTCGATACGGTCAAGCACGGTGTCGAGCGAGCAGCTCATCAGGTTCAGGTCCTCGCGCTCAAGCGGGGTGATAAAGGCCGTGAGCAGGGCATCCTCAAGCTCATGGTGCTTCTTGTCGGCCGCATGCTCGATCGCGTGCATCTTGTCGAGCATATCGTGGATCTTCGCGGGATCGAAGTTCTCGAAAATCTGGGTGAGCAGCTCGGCAGCCTGGACGGCAAGGTCGGCGCAGGCGACGTAGTTGTCAAAGTAGAACGAATCGGGTTTCTTTGCCATGAGTGGGTCCTTTCGAGGCGAAGACGGGTGGGCGAAGTATTACGGTCCGGATGGGCGCTCGGTGTGACTAGATGAACATCATGAACAGCTTGGCCATGACAAAGCTGATGAGTCCACAGGCGGGGAAGGTGAAGAACCAGGTGAACATCATGTCCTTGACCACGCCAAAGTTGATGGCCGAAAGGCGCTTGACGGCGCCGACGCCCATGATGGCGCAGGTCTTGATGTGGGTGGAGGACACGGGGATGCCGGTAAGGGTGGCAAGCAGCAGATTCGCGGCGCCTGCGAGGTCGGCGGAGAAGCCCTGATACTTCTCGAGCTTGACCATGCTCTGGCCGACGGACTTGATGATGCGCTCGCCGCCCACGCTGGTGCCGATGCCCATGGTGGCCGAGCACAGCAGCATGATCCAGATGGGGATGCCGGCGTCGCCGACGCCGGTCTGGCCGTTGGCGAAGGCGACACCTAAAATGAGCACGCCGATGAACTTCTGTCCATCCTGCGCGCCGTGCATAAAGCTCATAGCCGCAGCGCTCGCGATCTGAGCGTATTTAAAGAAGACGTTGGCACGTCGCCTATTGGCGGCGGCAAACAGAATCGAGACGAGTTTGCACAGGACCCAGCCCATGACAAAGCCCAGACCGATGGAGAGCGCCAGGCCGTAGATGACCTTCATCCACTCGTGGATGTTGACGCTGCCGGCACCGCCGAGGGCGATGGCGGCGCCGGTGAGGCCGGCGATGAGGCTGTGGCTCTGAGAGGTGGGAATGCCAAAGCGCGATGCCGTGGCGCCGTAGACGACGATAGAGAAGAGCGCCGCGCACAGGCAAGCGAGCGCCATGGTGCTGTTTCCGCCAAAGTCGACGATATGCGAGATGGTGTTGGCGACGCTCGCGTTAAAGTGCGTCATGATGAGCACGCCCAAGAAGTTGAATGCGGCGCTCATGAGAATGGCGGCGCGGGCGGGCATGCAACGCGTGGTGACGCAGGTCGCGATGGCGTTGGGCGCGTCGGTCCATCCGTTGACGAAGATGGCGCCGAGCGCGAGGATCACAGTGACGGCAAGGACTGGGTTCGACACAAGTTGGCCGAGGAAGGTTGAGAACGTTACGTCCATATATGGGCTTTCTCGAAGTTTGCAGACGCATTACAAAAACGTGATAAATCGTATCACCTCCTGCAGGTTTCTTTACTGAGTTCTGATGGTAGAAGCGAATTTCCTGGCACTATAATTAAATATTGGCTCTGTTGACCGCAGTCGTTCCTTTTGCTAATACGTTGCGCGGACACGCGCGTGCGCCCCAACACCCCAAAACCACAGCCCGTTCGCTTTACAATATGCAAACATGCGTTCGATAATAAGGGGCATGGAATATCGACAGACAGACGGCAAAACTCGGCGCGTGCACAAGCAGTATGTGGACGTCGTGGCCCGTATCCTTGCGGGCGGACAAGTCGTGCCGGTCACCGTCTGCTGGGTCGACGGTCGCTGCTTTACGATCGACGAGATTATCTCGACCACCGGGTTTGGCCTGATGGTCCACGGTGTCCGTACGGCAACATATAAGGTGCGTTTTGGCGGGCATGCGACCGAGTTGTATCTGGAGGACCAGACGCGCGAGCGGGCGGACGGCTCGCAGGCGCACGTGATGCGTTGGTGGGTCTGGGCCTTTGATCGTACGCTTGAGGGCGAGCGCCGTAGGTAAGGACGTACGGCATTCGGGTACAATGACAGGAATCTTGTCACCTATGGCGCTGTCGTGCGCTTTTTGAAAGGACGAAGTATGAACGATATCCAGGGCTATCAGAACGGCCCCATCGAGACTGGCGCAAGTCGTGCCAAGGAGATGTCGCCGCGTGCGTACAATCTTGCCATGTCTGCCCTCATCTTCTTGGGCTTTTGCGCCATGGGCGCCGGTGCTTACTTTACGAGCACCATGGCGTTTGCTCGCATGATGATGAGCGGGGCCGCCCTGCCACTGGTCTTTGGCTCGTTTATCCTGACCATTGTCGGCATCGTCATGATGTCGGCCGCCGCCAGCAAACAGTCCGTGGGCCTGTCGCTCGTGGGTTACGTGATCTTTGCGAGCACCTTTGGGCTGACCGCGTCGTTTGGCCTTGCCAACTATGACCTGCCCACCATCAATACCGCTTTTATCGCCACGGCCGCCATTACCTTTGTCTTTGGCGCCTTGGGCGTGACGTTCCCCAAGTTTTTCCAGCGTGTGTATGGCATCGGCTTTGGTATTCTGCTTGCCACGATTCTGGTCGAGATCGTGCTGATGTTCATGGGCGTCTCGCAGACCATCACCGACCTGATCGTGATCGTGGTGTTCGCCGGGTTTATTGGCTACGACACCTATGTTGCCACGACGGTGTCGCCCACGCTGCCCAACGCCGTGCTCATGGCATCCAACCTGTTCGTGGACATTATCAACGTGTTCCTGCGCATTCTGAACATCCTCGGTCGTCGCGACTAGCGTGGGGCATTGCGACGTTCCTTGTCGGACACGGTAAAACGATACGAAAGGCGGTCCTGCGGGGCCGTCTTTTTTGTGCGTGGCGGGGTATCATGGATGAGAAAAAGCCGATAGCGGCAGCGACAGGAAAGGTGGCCACGTATGGCAGATGTCGACAACAGGAACCGTAACCGCAGGCCCAACCGAGCGGGTCAGCCCAATCCCAAGCGCGAGGCGCGTGCCAAGGCCGCCGAGCGCCATGTGGCGGCTGTGTCCGAGGTCTGCGCCAAGGACATCGAGCGTTCACTTGCCGGCGTGCGCGAGTTCGATGGTATGCCTGCCGGTTTTGTCGCGGCGATGAAGGCCAAGGCCCAAGCGGCTGCGGCTGCCGAGGAGTCGGTTGCCGAGGTTGTGGAGGCCGACGCTGCCGAGGTGGAGACTGCAGTCGAGTCCGAGGTGGCACTCGAGTCCACCGAGTCGGCCGACAAGGCTGAGTCCGCGCCCGCGGCGGAGGCTGCTCCGGTCCTGCCCGAGGTCACTGTGCTCGATGCCTCCGCCACGCAGGCCATCCTGGACAACGGTCGTGGCTATGCGCAGTTCTGCGATATGGCCGTGCTCGCCTTTGCCTCGTTTACCAATCCGGGCGGCGGCTATATCCAGGGCTACCTGGGTCAGGAGGCGACGCTTTGCGCCGATTCGTACCTGTACAATGTGCTCGACAAGCAGCGAAAGTGGTACGGCGAGAACCGTCGCCGCAACATCAACTGCGAGCTGTACCGCAACCGTGCGCTGGTGGTGCCCGCGGTGCGCTTCGACCGCAACCACGTACATGCATACGCCGATGTGATCGTCGCCGCCGCGCCCAACGCCAAGCGTGCCCGCCAGGAATACCGCGTGAGCGACGACGCCCTGTTGGATGCCCTGCGCGACCGTATCCGCTTTGTCCTTGCCATCTGCGACGAGCTGGGTCGCGAGAAGCTCGTGCTGGGTGCTTGGGGCTGCGACAATAACGGGTTTGATGCCGAGGCTGTAGCTGAGCTCTTCCGCAAGGAGCTCGCGTCGGGCGACTTTAAGGTCAAGCAGGTCTTCTTTGCCGTGCCTTCTACGCGCTGGGATGAGGACTTCGCCAAGTTTGATCATGTGTTGGCAAGCTTCCCCGAGCGTAATGAGGAGTCCTATGCTCAGGTTGCCGCCCGCGCCGCGGCCGCCCGTGCCGCCGAGCAGGCTCAGGCCGCTGCCGAGGACGATGAGGATGACGACGACTGGCGCAAATACCTGTAAACGGTGCGCGTGATGCGACATGCCGAGCCGACGGGGGCTGCTCCCGTCGGCTTTTTATTGAGTGGGGAGCATACGATGAAAAACGTTCTGTGCTTTGGTGACAGCAATACCTATGGCTACGATCCGGCTGGTATGCGTGATGGCACCGCGGTGCGCTATGCGCAGGATGTGCGCTGGTGCGGCGTGGCGCAGCGTGACCTGGGCGAGGGCTGGCATGTGATTGAGGAGGGGCTCAACGGCCGCACGACGGTGCGCGACGATATGTGCCATCTGGACACCAACCTCAACGGCATTCGCGCGCTTCCGATGCTGCTCGAGGCCCATAAGCCGCTGGACGCCATTGTGATCATGCTGGGCACCAACGACTGTAAGACAGTTTTTAACGTGACAGCTTCCGATATCGCCCGTGGTGCCATGGCGCTGATTCGCGCCGTCCGCGCGTTTCCGTGGACCGACGCTGCGCCCCGCCCGCGCATTCTGCTGATGGCTCCTATCAAGATCAAGCCGCAGATCGCCGATGTATATATGACCGATTTTGACAAGCATTCCGTTGAGGCCTCGGAGCATTTTGGCGAGTACTATGCGCATGTGGCCGAGCAGTTTGGCTGCGACTTTTTGAATGCCGCCGAGTTTGCCGAGCCGGGCGATATCGACTATCTGCATATGATGCCCGAAAGCCATGAGAGCCTGGGTCACGCCGTGGCAGCCAAGCTCCAGGAGATGCTCAGTGAGTAGCGCGACACAAAGCACCACATCAGTTCCCCTTGCGATGGCTTGTTTCGTTTGTTTGTCTCGATCTGTAACAGTTCTGAGGCCGAAAACGGGCTAGATGTTACAGATTGAGATTATTTAGGTCGATATCGGCCTTTGTCTCGATCTGTAACATCTAGGGTCGATTTTGCCGAGTTGCTGTTACAGATCGAGATTTTCTCCTCAACGGAATTTGAATGTCTCAATCTGTAACAGGTGGGCCGAAAAATGGACTCTAACTGTTACAGATCGAGATGTTTGTGGGAACCACCACAAAGGTGTTCTTTGCGGTGGTTTGAGCTGCGAATCTCAGTACTGCCACTATTAACAGCGCCCGTTTTACCTGCTGGTTTGTTGGGAAATATCCCAATTTATCCCAAGTGCGTCGCAAACGGAACGCGCCACCTGCTCACGGGAGGGACGAATATAATGTCGCCCCGACACGCCCGGCAGGGAGTGGCCCATAAGCATCTCCATGAGGTCCCAGGGCATGTGCAGCTCCATCTCGCAGATGGTTCGCCACGAGTTGCGGAGGTTCGACCATGGGATGTGCTCGATGCCCTCGGCTGCGCACCACTTCTTCCATCTATGATTGCACATCCCTCGGTTCATGGGCAGTCCGTCTCCGCGATCTGCTAGCCACTCGGAGCCTGCCGCGCGGCGCTCGTCTGCAATTTCGAGCAGGCGCCCGGCGGCATCCGGCAGCACCACGACGGTGCGTATGGACTTCCGCGTCTTGAGTATGCCGTCCGCCGTGGGCTCGATGCCCGCTTGCTCCATCTGGCGCACGAGGTCGACCGTTGCGAGCGTTGTGGATTCCGCCGCGAACGGTATGACCTCGTCGGTGCGGATGCCCAGCGACTCGCCCGAGCGACACGATCCGAAGCATGCCATGATGAACGGCGCCTCGAGCGAGGTTCCGCGCAGGCACCCCAGGATGTCCTTCGCCTCGGCGAGCGTGTACAGGCGCTTGGAGCGCTCGCGCGTCTTGCGCGTGGGCATGGTGTATTTCACGGTGGCGGCAAACGGGTCGATGGGCAGCACGACGAAGCCCGACACAGTGCCGTAAATCTTGCGCAGGGTGAGTAGGGCGGTGTCCGCCGTCGCTGCGGGGAGAGTCAGGAGCCATTCCTGCAGGTGCACGGGGCGCAACTGGTCGACCGGCATTGAGCCCCATGTGGGGCCGACGTAGTTCGCCCACGACCTTGTGACGAGGCTGCGGGTGTTCGGCGCGAGCGTGCCCGCCGCGACCTGTGCCGCCATGGTCGGCTCGAGCCATGTGCCGTATGCCTGGGCGATGGTCGGCACCGGCTTGTCATCGGCACGCTCGACGTGGATGCGGTCGAGTTCGGTGCATGCCTCGCGATAGGTGCCGTATACCGTCTTGGTTTTGCGCTTGCGTCCGCACGGCGTGTTCTCCTGCCATCGGAGGATGTATTTCTTGCCACGCTTGACCTCGGTGATTGAACCCCACGCGCGGCGCCTCTGCTTGCGTGTCATATAATGTCCCTAGGTTGCCCGGAGCTATCTCCGTGTTACTCCGGCATCCTTGTTGTCACCCCACCGCGCCAAGGTTCCAGCCATGCGCGGTGGGGTTTCTTTTTTGCTGCCGTTAGTCCATCTTTTATGACGGACTAACGGCTACGCGATTGCGTGGCGCTTGGGTCTGCCCGAGCGGGGCGTGTCGGTCAGGCGCGCTGCTATGCTCTCCACGGTCACGTAGGTGCGGCGGCCCTTGCGGTAGCCCGTGAGGATCCCCGAGTCGAGCATGTGGGTGATCCTGCCGGGGGAGACGGAGAGCCTGCGCGCGGCCTCGGCCGCCGAGACCGTCTCGCCCTCCACGATGTATCCCTCGTCCGTGGAGAAGGCGACCATCATGGAGAGCCCGCCGTCTGCGGGCTCGATGAACTCGGGCTCAGGCACGGCAAGACCGTCCTTTACGAGCGCGGCCACGTAGGTGCTCGCCGCGTCCACGGACTGCTCGGCGGCCTCGGCAATCGTGTCGCCGCAGGTGAAGCATCCCGGTAGCGAGGGAAACTCCACGTCGTAGCCGCCGTCCTCGTCGGGCGTGAGCACCGCCTGGTAAACGTATGTCTTCATATCTTTCGACCCCCAAGGGGGCGGGGCTAGAGCCACCCCGCCGTCTTAGCTATCTTCCGGTACGTCCCTATCGGTATCTCCTTCTTGGAGGTGGGCACGCTGATCTGGACCCCGTCCTTTCGCGCGACCACGTGGCTGCCCTTGCCGGTGTAGAGCGTCCAACCCTCCTTCTTGAACCGCTTGAGCACCTGCGCGGGCTCCTGCTCCTTGGGCATCTCTCCTCCTTTCGACAATTTAATTATAAACAGTTGATAGTTAGCAATCAAGTAAACTAGCAAGTATTTACAGTTTTAAAATTGACCACACGGATCCGCCAAGATTGCCGCACGGGGTTTCTTTATGTCTAATGGTCTTTGCGCCGCAGCCATAGGTCGAGCATGCCGAGCAGGTGTTTGGCGATATCGAGGACGCAGCAGGCGCATGCGAGCAGCGTCGCGGATGCCATGTCCTCGCCGCCGAGCAGCAGGTAGCTCAGGAACCAGAAGGCGTAGAACGTCAGGAACGGGTGACGGGCCGCGACCGTGAGCGTCTGCTCCCGGTCGGACATGGGCCTGACCTCCGTACGCTCGGCGACCATCCTGCGCGCCACCTCGACTTTGAGGGCGTGCATCTCGCCATCCTGCGACGGGCGGTCCATCTGATCGAGCAGCTTCAGAATCTCGATATCCCTGTCCACGGTATGTCCCCTCTCTGCCTGCGATGGCCTTGCGATCACAGCTACGATGATAGTCGCAGCCGCGCCGATGAGAGACGATGCGATGGCACTGTCGACCTCCATGCTGCCTCCTGTCCACAAGTTTGTATCACGTGCCCGCCCATTTTCGTGGGGTTACGAAAATGGGGGAGTAGCTGGCCTTTCGGTGTGCCCGTTGGAGGTTTTTCCGGAAAAACCGAAAAAACCTAGCCGTGCCGCGGGTCATAATCGTGATGAACACCATTCCCGCTTCTGGAGGTACCCATGGCTCGCTATAGCGTCGGCGCGTACACGTACGAGGACGACTCCGTCATCCCGCAGATCTTCGACGAGGTCACGGGTGCCCCTGTCGCCCTTGGCTCCAAGCTCATCTCCCGAGAGCGCTGGGACACCGTTACCGTCGAGGCAATGGGCGTCCGCCTGGTGAACGGGTCCTTGGTTCCGTTTGTCGATGCGAGCATGGATGCGGCCAACCTGTTCGAGTACAAGATCAACGCCGAAAAGTCCCCGGACACCGGTGAGTGGGTTCTTGCCGGGTACTGGGCTGTATCCTAGGCGCCGAAGAGCTTCGCGAGCTCGTTGGATGCCGCTACGAGGCCGAGCTCTCGCTGTCGAACTCAAACGTGAGGATGGGGAGCGTCAGGTCCCCACGGACGCCGCCAGATGTGAGGGTCTCGGCGATTCCTTTCGCGTATGCATAGAGGTCGCTTGCGCCGACTGAGAGAACGAGCGCGTTGAACATGTTCTCGTCGGCTATTCCCTCGGCCGAATAAAGCCCCGATACGGAAAGGTCCATCCTGTAGTATCCGTCGGTGTCGTCTTGCGGCTCCAGCTTGAGCGTCATGGCGAGTTGCTTGTGGAGCGCCCCGTCGTCGCCCTCGGCTTGCCCGACGATGCTGTTGGTGAGGCTAAAGGCCCCCTCGGAGACGGCCCTGCCGTTTTCCGGCACCGTGCCGCCGATGTAGGAAACGCTGTCGACTTTCCTTCCGACGCATTTGAGCGGGGTAATGTCGATTGACTGCTTGATCATGTTCGTCATCTCTACATCCTCATCCTAAAGGTGCTCTCATCTGCCTTCGCCTGCGGGTTGGCGCTCCAAGCCGGTTTTCCGCCGTGAATCACCGAGAAAGCGTTGCCCTTGACTCCAGTTCCGCTTCCGTCCACGTGGACTCCGAGAGACGGAAGGACCAAGGGGTAGTCCCTTACGACGCGCATGAGCTGGCATGCCGTCGCTGTCGGTTGCGAGGCGCCGTTCTCCCAGCGGGATACGGTCGGCTTCGTCACCCCCAGCAGCTTCTCGAATTGCGCCTGCGTCATCTTGAGCGACTTTCTGATTTTCTTGATCTCCGTTGGAGCGAGAAGGCCGTGCCTCTTGGCGTAGGCTTCGGTTATCGCTTCTGAGAGCGCGCCGGCTTCCTTGATGTCAATTTCGTATTCACCGCACTCGTCACATGCGAGGCGCTCGATTCCCTCGATAGTAAACTCTTCTCCGCGATACGTTTCCGTGAGCGGCTCGCTGGTGAGCCTCAGCTCGTGGCCGCATTCGGTACATCTCATAATTCCTCCTAATGGAAGGCGCCGTCCCAGTTCATTGACCATATCTCCACGACGGGCTCCTCGTCCTCGACGAAGAACTTCACGTACCATTCGGTCTCGTCGTAAACCATTCCGCAGTAGATGTCGGCCCACGTCCCCGGCTTGCGCTCGAGTTCGACGGATTTCCTGAAATGCCTTTCCTCGATCTTGCTGAATACGTCTGCGGCGACTAAATCCGCATGTACGTAATGCTCGATGAGAAACTTTGTCGCCCGCCTTTTCATCCGAGCTGACCCCTCTGCCGTGAGTCTCTTCGCCATCTCAAGCGAATAGGTTGGTCTGTACTTGGTTCTCCCCATTTCGCTCCTTTTTGTAGTTAGCATTATGCTAACTTTTGCGCTGAAATTCAATACTGCCCGCCATTCCTGACGGACAACCTTATTTGTCCGTCAGGAATGGCGTTTTTTGGCGGACAAGCGAGATTGCCTGCCGGCTACGCGGACCTTATTTGATCCGCTTCCAGCCCTTCGATTTCAGGCGCTGCAGCCTGATTTTGGGACAGCTCGGCCTGGTCGCGTGCCGTCTCCAGGATCTTCGAGCGCCTCTTCTCGGTGCTCTGCCGGTAGCAGTAGAGCAGCTCGCCCTCCTCGGGGTCGAGGTCATCGGCGGCGCCATCGTTGAGGCCGGGCGGCCATCCGCATAGGTCGTTGGGCGTGCATCCGAGTACCTGAGCGCATCTGAAAGCATCCTCAAGGAGGATCGGCGTTTCGCCACGCTCCCAAGAGCCATATATGCGAGCGGTCGTGCCGACAAGTTCCGGCATCTGGTTTTGCTTTAGACCCTTGGCTTCTCTAAGGGCCCTCAATCGAAGAGAAAAGTTCATATTTCGTACCTCCTTAGACATGAGTGTACCAATTAGTTAGATAAACGTATACGAAATCCGTATTTAATTGTTGACAAGTACGAGATACGTAGTAATCTAATTAGCGAGATACGAAATCCGTACTTTTCAGATTAAGGAGGTACACATGACGGACGTTAAAGAGTCTTTTGCTCATAACTTGCGCATCTTCATGGCTCACGCCGACATCAAGACCGCTGAGGAGCTTTCCGCGGCATCGGGCGTGTCGGTATACAGCATCCGCAACTATCTGGCCAAGGCTTCGACGCCTTCGCTCGAGAGCCTCGCGGCGTTGGGGTTGGCCCTCGGCTGCACGCCCAACGACCTGATGGGCTGGAACACGGACGAGGCCGCATAGGGATGGGGAAATAGGAATGACTGGCAAGAGCTACGAGCTGCCCGAGGTCATCACGATCCTGGGCGGCATGGTGACATGGGTCGACGAGGACTCCGTGTGGCACACGGAGATATTCGAGCGCCGCGCGGACGCGCGCGATGCGTTCGCGGCGCACGTCCGCGCCGGCGACCCCGCCTACATGGCGCGCCTGGTGCCGCTCACCAACCAGCAGGCGCTCGACTTCTCGGTGGCGCTGGACGATGTGCAACCGGTGCCGGGCCTATGGCCGCTCGACGGCGGGTGTTACGAATGACCCGGGCGCTGCTCGTGTCGGCCGTCGTGATGGACGCCGCCGGCTGGATGTGCGCCGCACAGGGGGCCTATGGGCTCGCGCGGGTGTGCTTCTCGGCCGCCGTGCCGTTCATCGCGGCGTGGGTGGTCGGGTCGCTCTGCGACTGAGACCTTTCCCCGAGGCGGCACCGGTCCCGGCGGGCTCCGTTAACCATCCGCCGGGCGTTCCAGCCGGTGCCGTGCCGGGGGAGGGTCCGCCCTACGCCCGACCCAAAAAAAGAGCCTCCCGCAGCGTTAGGACCGTACGCGGGAGGCCGACCTGAAAGGAGGTCATCTATGGATGATACCAGCAAGAAGCCCCAGACGTTCAGAGCACTTGCGGCCGAGCTCAAGTTGCCGCGCAAGCTGCTGTACACGCTCGACGAGGTGTCGCGCGTGCTGGGGGTGCCCTACAACACCCTTCGAGACGAATGCACCGCGCGCAGGCTCACCTACTGCCTGCCCGACGGCCGCTGCCGCGGCTACCTGGTGCGCCCCGAGTGGGTCGACGAGTGGATCGAGGAGGGAACCCATGAGCGAGATTCTTTTGCTGCTTAGCGACCGGGTGTCGGCCTGGTGGGGGACGTTGTCCGAGCGGACGCAGAGCGTTGTGTGCGCCGTCGTGATGCTCGCGCTCTTTGCCATCGCCGGCGCCATCGAGGGGACCGCCCCGAGCGGGATGTACTACTAGGAGGAATGACATGCAGTTTGAGAAGAGGGCCGTGCGCCTGGGCGATATCCGCCCCAGCGAGCAGAACCCGCGCGAGGACTTCGGCGACATCGGCGCCCTGGCCCGCAGCATCGAGGCGACCGGCGGCGAGCCGCTGAACCCGCCCGTGGTCGTGGCGGACGGCAACGTCTACCGCATCGTGGACGGCGAGCGCCGCTACCGCGCGCTGTCGTCGCTCTACGGGGAGGACCGCGAGGTGTCCGCGCTGGTGGCGGAGAGCATGGACGAGGCCAACGAGCTCGTGGCCATGCTCGCCACCGACGACAAGCGCCAGCTGACCGAGGCGGAGCGCGCCCGCGGCGTGCAGCAGATGCTCGTGCTGGGCGTCGACGAGCAGCGCATCGAGCGCGCGAGCCGCGCCACCGCCGGGCAGATCCGCGCCGCGCGCAAACTGCGCGGGCGCATCGACGCCGGCGCGCAGGTGACGCTGGAGCAGCTCGAGGCCGCGAGCGCCTTCGACGACGAGAAGGATGTCGAGGCGGTCCTCGCCGCCGGTGACGGCTGGGCGGGCAAGGCCGACTCGATTCGCCGCCGCAACGAGCGCGAGGAGGCCAAGGCCGAGGACTACGACGCCTTCGGGGACGCGGGCATCCCGGTCGTGAAGGAACAGCCTGAAGGGTTCATCTACACGGACTGGGTCCATGTCGGCCTCGCCGCCCAGAAACTCGAGGGGCAGGAGTTCCCCGCCGGCACCGTTGCCGTGTGGAAGGGCAGCTACTGGGACCTCTACGGGCCGAATGCCGGCTCGGGCGCCGAGCCCGAGAAGACCGAGGATGAGATCCGGGCCGAGCAGGAGGCCGCGCGCGAGAAGGCGGCGCTCGAGGAACTGTACAGGAGCCTGATCGGCTTCGTGGCGTCCGGCGCCTTCGCCATGTCCAAGGACCTCATGATGTGCGTGCGCGTGGGCCGCGAGGACCCGCCCGCGCTGCTCGTGGCGATGGGCGGCGACAGCCATCCCGAGAACGAGGAGCGCTTCGGTGCCGTGCGCGACGAGTTCGCCCGCAACCTCAAGCCGTGCAGGCCCAGCGAGTACGAGGCCGGCTGCTGGCTCATGGCGGCGGCCAAGGACATGGCCCTGCTCAACAACCGCTGGGGCGACGACGCGGAGGCGTGGCTCGACCACTATGACATCTTCTGCTCCGCGGGCTTCGAGCCCGGTGAGGAGGACGTGTGGCTCATGGAGAGGGTTCAGGCGAGCGCCAAGGAGGAGGAGAAGGATGAGTAGCGAAGAGCCGAAGATGAAGGTGACGATCGAGCGCGAGAACGTCGAGACCGTCGAGTTCGAGGTGAATGGCCTCGTCTGCGCCGGAGATGAGGATGATGGCGTTTTGGCCTTTGCGGGAGGCTACATGGATCAGCACACCGCTCTCGGGATTATGCGGAGCCTCGTCAGCGAGTCCGTCAGGGTCATGGTTAACCTTGGGATCGATGAGACCGAGGCAAGGGGGCAGGTCATGCTCGCGGCGGTCAGCCCGTTCGACGCCAGCGAGCTGCTCTTTGACATCAATCTCGACGATCGCGACAAGATCACGCACATCGCTAAGGAGCTCGCTACCAGTGCCGACTTCTAGCGAGCGCCGGGCGGTCGTGCAGCGCGGGGAGGACGGGCGCTGGTTCGCCCGTCCTTATATGGGCACCGACCGCGTGACCGGCAGGCGGATCAGGCCGTACAGGTCGTGGGACGCGGGACTGTCGCGCGAGCAGGCCCAGGCGGAGTGCGACAGGTGGGCGGCCACGTTCGACCCTTCCTCCGCGCGCGACAGCTCCAAGCGCCTGTCCTCGATGCTCGAGACGTACATCTCCGACCCCGTCAACGGCCTGTCCGACAACTCGGTGGCCACGTACCGCAGCGTGGTCAGGACGATGGTGGAGCCGACCATCGGGCGGCTTCCCTACGACCAGCTTGAGCCCTGGGACGTGTCGGCGGCGTACCGCATGCTGCTCGCCCCCAGGAGCGGCAAGGGGCTGTCGCCCAAGACGCTGCTCAAGATGCACGCGCTGCTAAAGGGCGCCTACCGCTCGTGGCGACCGGCGCTGGGCCGGGACATCATGCTCGACGTGCCCGCGCCCTCGCCCGACCCCGTGGAGCCCTTCGCGCTGTCCGAGCTCGACACCGACGAGCTCTCCCGGGCGCTGGCCTCCGCCATGTCCTCGCGATCTGCTTCTGCCGCCAACATCTCGCGGCGCACCGAGGCCATGGCGGTCTACCTCGCCCTCAACACGGGCCTGCGCTGCGGGGAGATCTGCGGGCTGCAGCGCCGAGACTGGCGCCGCTCCCTGCACGACCTGCACGTGGTGGGGCAGGCGGTCGAGCACCCCGAGCTGCACCGGCAGGCCTACACCAAGGGCCGGCGCGTGCGCAACGTTGCTCTCGCGCCGGCCGTCGAGGCGCGGCTGGAGCGCCACCTGGAGTGGCAGGACACGTGGCTCTCGCGCAAGGGCCCGGCGGCGCTGGTGGTGACCTTCGGCCCCGCCGGCGGCATCGCGCGCCCGTCCACCGTGACGAGCCGCTTCAAGTCGCTCGTGAGGGACCTGGGGCTGCCGGAGGAGACGGTGTTCCATTCCCTGCGGCACACGCACGCCTCGTGGCTGCTCATGAACGGATTCGACATGAGGACCATCCAGGAGCGCCTGGGGCACGCGAGCGTCAAGACGACGCTCGACATCTACGGCTCGGTCATGCCGGGCCGCGACCAGGCCGCCGCCGCGGCCTTTACCGATTCGATCTGCGGAGGTGATACGTATGACGATACTTGATTCCCTCGTCGAGGGCGCCCTGTGCCTAGGCAACAGGCGCGAGAGCAACGAGCTGCTCGGCATGATGGTTCGCTACCTCGTGACCGGCGAGGTGCCCGAGCCGCGCACCGACGCCCAGAGGATGGCCATCACGCTGATCATGCCGGTCCTCGAGAACAGCCGCGCCAGGGCGGAGGCCGGAAGGAAGGGCGGGCTGAGCCGTGGCAGCGCAGCAAGCGGAGCCGCAAGCAAACCAGAAAGCAAACGCGCAAGCAAAACGGAAGGCAAAAGCGCAAGCAAAACGGAAAGCAAACGCGCAAGCGAAGAGGAAGAGGAAGGGGAAGAGGAGTTAGGGGTCTGGATTAACCCCTCAGATTGTGAAAACGAAGGGGGAGGGGGCGCCGAGTTCGTCCCGCCGACCCTCGAGGAGGTCGAGGCGTACTTCGCCGCCAACTGCCTGCGCGGCAGCGCCAGCAAGTTTTTCGACTACTACGAGTCCAACGGCTGGACCAGGCAGGGCTTCCCCATCGCGAAGTGGGAGCCGGTCGCCCGCATCTGGTCTGACCGCGAGCGCGGCTACGACGCCGAGCGCAAGGCCCGCGGCGGGCAGACCTCCCAGGAGGTCGAGCGCGCGGCGGTGTGGAAGCCCGCCGAGACCGAGGACGACGTCATCGCCGCCCTCGAGCGGGAGCTGGGTGAGTCGGCATGATCACCCTCAGGGAGATGCTCGACGGCTTCGACCCCGCAGCCGGCCGGCCGCTCGACGTGACGCGGATCTACATGGCCAACATCATCAGCGCCGACGAGGGCGCGCGCCTGGCCAAGAAGCAGAAGCTCGACGAGTACCGCGCCCGCAAGCGCGCCAAGGAGGACCTGCGGATGGACATCGCCGCCATCGCAAGGGGCGAGAAGCCGAGCTGGAGGTATGCCAAAAATGTGCCAACGGCGGCGGGGCAGCTGGGCCAGCAGGCGATGGGGTTCCCGCCGCTAGGCAGTGGAAACGGCGCCGGCGGGGAAGCCCCCGCGGCAAAGAACACCTAATTCTTTTGAGATAGGAGAGTGAGAGAGGTTTTGACCGAGATCTCAGCGGTGATGAGGGCCTACCGCGACGCCCTCGACAGGCACCGGATTCCCTGGGCCGATGACACGTACGACACGGAGCGGGTGGGCGGCTACAGGTTTCGCGTGGAGCGCACCGAGACCATCCTGGACGAGCACAGGGTGAGCGTGATCTGGGGCTACCAGTGCCTGCCGGAGCGCGAGCCCACGGGCGTGACGATCGGCTACCCGAACTACCTCGAGGTGCAGTACGAGCCGATCAGCACCGAGCCGTTCATGGCCACGCCGGGCGACATCCTGGCCGAAATCTTCGGCGTGAGGGGTGAGTCGCGATGAGCTACGCGTGCGGACCCGCCGACTGGATCGACCTCGCCATCGGCAGGCTCGAGGACGCCAAGAGGTCGCTCAGGGAGTGCGACAGGCTGCGACAGGGGTGCGACATCTGCGATGAGCTGCGCCAGGCGCGACGATGCCTCAACAAGGCGCTGATCATGGTCGCGGAGGAGAGGTCAATCGAGAAGGAATGGAGCGCGAGATGAGTGAGGAGGCAAAGATGTACACCTGTCACGTGTGCGGCAAGCCGACGCCGAACTATCGCGAGTGGTTGCCTTCGGTGGCAGCGATTTTAGGCGAGCAGGGGCAATCGACATGCGATGAGTGCAGCAGGAAGGGCCACATCTTGTACGAGTGGAGGAACGAGCAGTTCGCTGAGGAACGCCTGATCTGCCCCTACTGCGAGGTTTCCATCGGTGATCCGTGGGAATACGACGAGGACGAGGATGAAATCGAGTGCCCGGAGTGCGGGCGCGTATTCGAGGTCGAAATTACCACCGCGCGCACGTATAGGACGCGCCGCCGCATGGAGGACATGCCTGATGGCTGGGACGGGGGTAGTTTTGATGAGCTGTAATTTCTGCAACATGATGGGCGCAGCGGGCATAGACGATCGGCCCCGAGGAGAGGGGAAGGCTGCGGTGGGGGGGTATGGTTCTCATGCGGTATGGCGCTGGCGAATCCGATATTCATATCGAATTGGACGCAAGTGCGATGGTCACGGTCTCGAGCATGTCGGTGTGCGGCGTTGAGCACTTCGAGCATGTCAAGATTCCGACTTACGTTGATGGTTACGCCCATGGGGTCAAGTACTGCCCGTTCTGCGGAGAGGAGCTTTGATCCGCTCGGCGGCCGAGCTGTTCCGCGCGACCGCCTGGCGCACGGTGCCCGATCTGGTGTCGGGTCCTGCGCGCCGGGCGCTCGTGCATGGACGGGCCGACGCGCCGCGGGTGACGTCGGCGCAGATCGGTGAGACGGAGCGGAGGGCGCGGGCGCTGGAGCGCGACCGGGCCCGCGCACTCAAGAGGTCGAGGAAGGCTAAGCGATGAGGTTGTTTGAGAAGTTGCGGCGGATGATCATCGAGAACCGCCGCGTGCGCAAGAGCATCGAGGTGCGGCGCGCCCGCAGGTGCAGGAGGTCGATGAGATGGCAGTGATGTGGGACGTGCAGGAGAGGACATGCGCGATCTGCGGGAGGGTCTTCATCCCGCAGGCGCCGAAGGCCAAGTACTGCTCGGAGGACTGCCGGCGAAAGCACGAGCAGGACCGCGCGAAGGAGGCTAGGCGCAGGGGTGCCAGGCCGAAGAGCGACAAGGTCGACCGTTACCTGGCGCCCACGGGCCCGGCGCACGACGAGATCATGGCCATGCGCCGCGAGGCCGCGATGAGATATTGAGTTTCCGCAGGTAGATATATAATTAAGGCCGCTGGCGTTGGAGCGCCGGCGGCCTTTGGCAAGGACGCCTCCCGGCATCCTCTATATGGCGTAGAGCATGGTACCACGCGGGAGGTCACATGGACGCAAGGGAATATCTGGAGACTGTACGGGCCGCCCAGCGCGGCATCGACCGCCGCCTGGCGGTCATCGAGTCGATGCAGGCGCGCGAGCAGGTGCGCGCCCAGCGCTACGACGCCGTGGGCAAGGGCGCGCACGGGACGGACTTCATGCGCTCGACGGATGACAGGATCGACTATGAGCGCCGCAGCGGCGCGGAGCTGTCGGAGCTGCGGCGCGAGGTGGAGCGGGGCCGAGAGCTGTGCGCGGGCGTGCGCTCCGCCAACCCCGGCAAGCGTTGGGGCGACGTGCTGGAGCTGCGCTACTGCGAGGACCGCACGCTGCAGGAGATCGCGGGGACGTTGGGCGTGTCGGTGAGGTCCATACAGGCAGACCTGTCAGCGGCTCTTGACTGGGTGGACCTCACCGGCCTCGCCCGTGCGCGACAAGGGCGAGGAGCTGCCGAGATATAACTTAATAATAGCTAAGATTTATATAGTAATAACTATTAGCATATGCTAATATATAATTGTCGATAGAAAGAAGGTGACATGCAGAGACGCGAACTGGTCCGCATCCTCGAGGAAGCCGGCTTTATCTCCAAGGGCGGCACCAACCACGAGAAGTTCGTCAAGGGCGACAAGCTCGTGCTGGTGAAGCGCCACAGGGAGATCGAGGACCAGATAGCCAAGAGGATTTTGAGACAGGCGGGGCTTCGCTAGCCCCGCCCCTTTGGGGCTACGTCTTGCATCACCCACGCAAAGGAGACGTGAATGGTTTACGTATGGGAATTCGAATTCTTTGATTCTGGCGGCATGGTAGATGCCGTGCCGTGCGGTTCGCTCGGCGGTGGCGGCACGTTCGGGTCCGACCTGAACGATGCCATCGCCAGTGCGGCGGACTTTCTCGCCTGCATGGTCGACGACCACCTCATGGGCGGGGTCGACCTTCCCGCGCCCGACTTTGGCCATGAGCCGCAGAACGGGGGCAAGATTATCGCCGTCGCAGTCAGCCGCGAGCTCGGTGACATTCCCGCCATCACCGCAGCCGATGCCGCCCGCATGCTCGGTGTCAGCTCTGCGAGGGTGTCGCAGCTGATAGGCGCGGGGTTGCTCGAATCGTGGAGGGACGGCACCAAGCGCATGGTGTCCAAGGCCTCCGTCGAGGCCAGACTCGCCGATTCACCCAAGGCCGGGCGCCCGAAAGAGGCTCCCGCCGCCGTATAATACAGGTGCTGGTTCGCGTCAGCATGTCGGCCCCGATCGCCATGTGCGGTCGGGGCCTTTCTCTTGGTTCGCTATTGCGTGTCATTACGTGTGATTGCCAACTATTGCATGTGATTGCCGACAATTGCGCGCGATTGCATACGATTGCCGACAATTGCGCGCGATTGCGTGCCGTTGCGCGTTGCGATTGGGATATAACTAGGGTGTCGATTCGCAGCGCCGCCCGCGCGGCTTGCGGGTCGGATGTGCGTGGAAGCACAGATGAGTGGCCGGGGTCCCCTTAGCAGTTCAGGTCCCCGGCATTTCTATCAAGCAACAACCTAATGAGGTGGGTCCGTGGTCACACGCGAGGCTATCGCCCGTGCCGCAAGCCGGTACGACACCGTCATGGCGTGGGCATTCCGCCGCGCCCTGGGCATCGCCCGCCGTGCGGGCGGGCGCAAGTGCAAGGGGGCCGGCAAGGCCGTCGAGCGCCTGCGCTTCACGGGGCTCGAGGAATGCATGGCCAACCGGGGCCGCTCTCCCGTGGAGCGCTAGCCTTGGCGACCAGGACCCGCTACGCCAACGGCCACGCCCGCCGGCAGGTGCGCGCCTGGCTCAAGGCGCAGGGGCTGCCGTGCCACATCTGCGGCATGGCCATCGACTACGACCTGCCCGCGGGCGACCCGATGAGCTTCGAGGTGGACGAGATCGTGCCCGTGTCCAAGGGCGGCTCGCCCATCGACCGCGCGAACGTCGCGCCGGCCCACCGGATCTGCAACGAGCGGCGCGGCAACAAGAGCCTCGCCGCGCTCAACGGCTCGATATCGCCGCGCCCCCGCGACGTCGGCTGCTCGACCTCGCTGCCGTGGTGACCCGACCCTGGGGGATGGCCCCTCCCCGGGGGGCCGAAGGCTCGCCCGCCGGCATTGCGCCTTTTTTGCGCAGGCCCCGAAACCGAGTCCATACCGGGAGGTGCATGGAATGTCCACGAAGTCCACGAAGCCGAGGGGCAAGCCCTGGACCGCAGACGAGCGGGAGTTCGTCAGAAACGCGTACCCGGCGCTCGGACCTGCGGCTATCGCGAAGAAGCTCAAGCGGTCGCGCTCGGGCGTGTGCGCCCTCATCAAGAGAATGAAGGAGAGCGGCGAGATCGCGACCGGCGAGTCCACGGGGGAGTCCGTGGGCGCGGGCGTCTCGGCGCCTCCCGCGGACGGCCCGGACGGCCGCCAGGACACGCTCGGGAGGCTCCGGTGGGTGCGGCAGATCATCGAGCGCCAACTCTACGACGCCGAGCCCAGCCAGGCGGCCCGGCTCGCCAAGGAGTACCGCGAGACGCTCGAGCAGATTGAACGAATAGAGGGGGCTGGGGAGGACGGTGGCGACGATGTCATCATCAACGCCGTCTCGGTCCTGCGCGACGTCCTCGGCTAAGCCGAGGCTCCGCCTCGTCCAGCCCTACGAGAGGTCCATCGGCTCCCTCGCGGTCGAGCTCGCCCCGACGATGGGATACAAGCTCGTGCCGTGGCAGGAGCAGCTCGCCCACGACATCGGCGCCGTGGACGCGAGCGGCAAGTGGGTCCACCCGCGTGTCGGCATCTCCATCCCGCGACAGCAAGGCAAGTCCGTCGACATCATCGTGTGGGTCGCGGTCATGGCGGCGCTGGCCGGCTACAAGGTGCTCTGGACCGAGCACAACTACTCGACGACCATGGAGATGGTCGACCGCTTCCGCAAGATCTTCGGCCGCCGCCCCGGCGACACGTCCGAGGGAATCCCGCGCTGGCGCAAGCTCCTGGTCGAGGTCTGCTCCCAGACCGGCCAGGAATGGATGCGGTTCAGCTCCGGCGGCGTCATCCAGTTCTCGACGAGAACCAAGTCCTCGCGCCTGGGCTTCTCGTTCGACATCGTCATATACGACGAGGCCCAGGAGCTCACGGGCATCCACACCCAGGTCATCAACCCGACGACGACGTCCGGCGCCAAGCACAACCTGATGATCGTGTACGCCGGAACGCCGACCCGCGCCGGCAACCCCGCCGAGGTGTTCAAGAACCTCCGGCAGCAGGCATGGGAGGGCGGCGAGAAGGCGTCCGATCTGCTCTGGCTGGAGTACGGCGTCGAGGAGGTCGGCGACATCTGGGACGAGAGCCGCTGGCCGGAGGTCATGCCCTCGCTCGGCTACCACGCCGACATCCGCGCCATCCGAACCGGCATGAAGGACATGGACGAGCTTGGCGCCGCCCAGGAGTACCTGGGCTACTGGCTGCCCCCACAGAACCAGGTGGAGAAGCCCATCATCGGATCCGACGCATGGGGCGAGTGCCTCGTGGAGAGCGGCCCCGAGCTGAACGCCGACTGCAGGATCTGCGCCGGCGTGAGGTTCAGCGCCGACGGCTCGACCGTCGCCGTGGCGTGCGCCGTGCGGCCGCCCGGCTCGCCGACCGTGCATGTTGAGCTTCCCTTCTGCAAGGACCCGGAGCCCAGCACGGATTGGCTGGCCTACTGGATCGCCGCGAGGGCGGGCAGGTACGCCTGCGTCGCCATCGACGGCAAGGCGGGCGCCGGCGCCCTGTGCGACAGGCTCGAGGGCATGGGCATGCCCAAGGACTACATCCTGCGCCCGAGCACCGACCAGGCCGTGACCGCCGCAAGTCTCATCTCGTCCGGCGCGAAGGCGGGCTCGGTCACGCACATCGCGTGCCCTGCGCTCGACCTTTCCGCCGAGACATCCCCCAAGCGCAAGATCGGCTCCGGCGGCGGCTGGGGCTTCGGCGGGGACAACGCCGCGCCCATCGAGGCCGCGGGGCTGGCGCTGCTCGCGCTCAACACATCGAAGAGAAAACCCGGAATGAAGGCGAGGGTCACTTGATCTCGATACCTTACGCCGTGGCGTCCGCCGACGGCCTGCTCGAGGAGGACCGCGAGACGGTGCGCTGCCTGCTCAACAGCTGGCAGACCCACTACAGGGGCAACCTCCTGCGCTCGGACTACTACGAGGCGCGCAACATGCTCAAGGACCTCGGCATCGCCGTGCCCGACTCGCTGCGCGACCTGGAGGTCGCGTGCGGCTGGGGATACAAGTGCGTGGAGGTCATGCGCGACCACATCGCCTTCGACGGGTTCACGTGCCCCGACGACGAGGACTTCGACGGCCTGCTCACCTCCGTGGCCAAGCGCAACAAGATGGCCACGCGCGTCGGCAAGGCCGTCAACTCCGCACTCAAGTACTGCTTCTCCATGCTCGTGGTGACGGCGGACGAGGACGGGCACGCCCGCATCTCGGCGTACCCGCCGACCCTGTGCACGGGCATCTGGGACGACGTCCACGAGTGCCTGTCCTCCGGCATGTTCGTCGTCTCCTTCGCCAAGGACCGCGGGCGGCCCACGGACCGCCCGGACTGGGTCAACGTGATGCTGCCGGACCGCATGGTGCGCATCCGCGAGGTTCGCCGCAACGAGTGGGCGGCGGAGTACGTGGAGCACGGCCTGGGCGCCGTGCCCATGTTCGTCATGCCGCACAACCCCGACGACGACCGACCGTTCGGCGTGTCCAGGATCAACTCCGAGGTGCGCTGGAACATCGACTGCGCCATGCGCGCCAACGTCAACGAGGAGATCGCCGCCGCGTTCGCCGCGTCCACGCAGAAGTACCTGCTGGGCACCGACGGAGACGCGTTCGCCGACAAGACCAAATGGAGCGCCTTCATCGGCTCCATCTTCGAGGTCACCAAGACCGAGGACGGCACGATTCCGCAGTTCGGCCAGCTCACTCAGCCGAGCATGCAGCCCATGACCGAGCACTTCGGCAACCTGTGCAAGCGCATGAGCGCAGCGACCGGCATCCACGTGGGGCAGTTCGGCATCATGAGCGACAACCCCAGCTCCGCCGAGGCGATCTACGCCGAGAACGAGCCGCTCATCCTCAAGTGCAAGAGCTTCATCCGCGAGGCCAAGGCGGCGCTGGCGAATGCCGCGACCGCTGCGCTCGCCACCGAGCTCGGGTACTCGTACGACGAAGCCGAGGACGCCTGCGGCGTGTCCGTCCACTTCCTGAACCCCGCCATGCCGACGCTGGCCCAGCAGACCGACAGCTCCATCAAGCTCGCGTCGGCGGTCGAGGGTTTCGCCGGCACGCCGACCTTCTGGCGGCTCAACGGCCTCGATGACGACGAGGTGCGCAACGTCTCGTCCGAGATCAGGCGCAACGTGACGCGCTCGGCGGCGCTCGACCTGATGGCGGGCGTCACCCAGGCGGCAGAACCTGCGCAACCCGCCGATGATTAGCGCGCCTGAGTTCGCGGCCTACAACCGGGCCGTGGCGAAGATAGGAGACAGGGCGGCATCCGACGTGGAGGCCGCCGTGCTCGCCTGGTGCCGCTCCCACGTGGGCGCGACCGTCGCCGAGAAACGCGAGGCCGCGAAGCTCATCATGGAGGGCTTCGTCCAGGGCTACGACGACGTGGCGGCGGAGTTCGCGGCGCAGTGGTACGACGACCTCGCAGAGCGCAACGGCGCCAGGCTGCAGCAGGCCGTCACCATGACGACCTACAGGCCAGAATCGGTCGATACCGTTGCCAGATACCAGGCGAAGAAGCTCGTGAAGGGCGGCGACGCGGCGTTCGCCAGGGCGTGCGGCGAGTACGCCAGGAACGACGCGTTCCGCAGCCTGAACGAGACGATCATCTCCAACGTGGGCCGCGACAGGAGCGCCGGCGTGCGCTTCGCGCGCGTGCCGACGGGCTTCGAGACCTGCACCTTCTGCATCATGCTCGCGAGCCGCGGCGCGGTCTACCACACGCGCAAATCCGCCGGCGAGTTCAAACACTTCCACCGACACTGCGACTGCAAGGTGGTCCCCGGCTTCGAGGACGACCCCGACGCAGAGTTCGTGGAGGGCGTGAACCCGGAGGAGCTGCGTGAGCGGTGGTGGCAGCTCGAGAAGGTCGACGCGACCGCGGGGCTGAGCGCAGCCGAGCGAGAGGGGCTCAGGCGCAAGGTCATGGAGGGCGGCGAGCTGCCCGAGAACGTCAGGAAGACCAACCCCGCCGCGCACATGCGCAAGGTCGGCCACAAGAGCAGCGGATGGATGAGCGCGGCGACCCGCCTCAACGCGGAGATCAAGGCGAACGGCTTCGCAAACGCCGAGGAGTTCTACGAATACCTGCGGACCCGCAGGACGCGCGCAGAGTTCGACGAGGCGAGCACGCTTGCCGAGAAGATCCTGGCCAATGCCGACGCCACGCCGACGCTCTACGATGTGGCGCGAAGCTGGCTGAGCAAGTCGGAGGCGGTGATTTCCTCCGGTTCCGCGCGGCCTCCCATATCCTCTGAGGTTCCCAACTGGCTAAACGGCGCAAAGAGAAATATCCATGCGAAGAAGCATGCCGGCGAATACGGAATTAACTACAGGTCAAGGCTTGGCCAAGACGAGTACGATAGAATAATGTCGGAGGTCATCGACGAGCATGAGGCGGTAGAGTTTACCGATATCTCGAACGGTCGAGAGGTGCAGCACTGTGCCGTTTACTTCCGCGGGGACGACATAGCTGTCGTCAACTTGGACAAGAGCGTGCGCGTGACCCTATTTAAGTACAGGAGGGGAGGGAGCGCCCGATATGACGAACTCTGGGATCGAGTTCACGGTGGGGCTGAATGATAGGTTCAGCGAATACATCACTGACTCCGTCGAACTACTCAACGCCCAACTGAGCCGCCACGGAATGGTCTTCTTCTTCGATACTGTTGACGCCACTCAACAAGTCATCGGCGGGAAGCACTGCGAGGACATGTTTGGCTGGGCCGTCCCAAATGAGCTTGTGGATGAGTTCAAGCCCGCATGGATTGACGACGATGGCGTAGAGCTCGAAAAATACGACTACGTCTGCGCAAGCTGGGAGGACCGCAACGGCCAGCCCTATGCCGCCATCGACGGCAACCTTCCCGAGGAGGCTTACGCATGATGGCACGCACCTTTTCTTCCGGCGGTGCGATGTGAGGCGCGACCTCGATATCGTGAGGTACATCCTCATGACCGCCGAGTCCGCCGAGGTCGGGGTGGACGAAACTACCCTCTGCTCCGGCCGGTACGATATTAACCAGATCGCCTTTCACGTAGAGCTCCTGAGGGACTACGGCCTCGTGGAAGCGGAGGTGTCCTATGACGGCTTCGGGGAGGAGCCTCTCGGGGTGACCGTCTCGCGTCTGACATGGGATGGGTATGACTATCTCGATGCCATCCGCTCCGCCAAGGTGTGGGGGAGGGCGAAAGACGCCATCTCGAAGGCAGTCGGCGAGACGTCCCTGTCGGTCGTCAAACAGACATGCACGATGGTGGCCTCAGAGCTCATCAAGAAGCAGCTGGGCATCTAGCCATAAGGCAGCGATCTCGCCGCCGCACATACGGGGAAACCCGACCAAAACGTTGAACCAGGCCATCCGCACGGGTGGCCTTTTTCATGCCGAAAAGCGCCCCGCACGGGGCAAGACGATGCCCCGCACGGGGCGGAAATGGAGGGAGCATGGCCCAGGAGACCACGCCCACCGAGACCGAGCCGACCAACCCTGCACAGGGCGGAGACACCGGTCAGGAGCCCGACTACAAGGCGCTCTACGAGAACGCGCTGAAGGAGTCGCGCAAGTGGGAGAGCCGCTCGAAGGCGAACCTTAAGGAGCTCGACGAGCTCAAGGCCGCAACGCCCAAGACGGATCCGACCGTGGAGGAGCGCCTGAGCTCGCTCGAGAGCGAGAACGCCGCCCTCAAGGCGAGCGCCGCCCGCTCCGCGCTCGTCGACTCCGTGGCCAAGGCCACCGGACTCGACCGCTCCATCGTGGCGACGCTCAACGGCGAGGACGAGGACGCCCTCACCGAGCAGGCCAATGCCGTGGCGGCCATCACGAAACCGACCGGCGGCGCGCCGAAGGCGCCCGAGGCCGGCGGCAAGCCCAAGCCGGGCAAGCCCTCCAAGAAGGACATCCTCGGAATCGAGGACAAGAAGGAACGCATGGCGGCCATCGCCGCCAACATCGACCTCTTCAAGTAAGGGGAGAAAGGGGCCCCAATGCCCGATATCAAGACCCTCGCAGCCGCGCGCAACGTCGACCTCGTGAACACCTTCACCAAGTCGCTGGAGAAGCTCACGGCGATGCTGTCCACCTGCGCGCCCATCCACGCTGCCGTCGGCGAGACCCTGCACCAGAAGAAGATCACCGGCAAGCTCTCCGAGGTCGCGTACACCGCCGGCCAGGACATCCCGCTTTCCAGCTACACCTACGAGGACGTCACGACCTACGAGGTGACGCTCAAGCCCTACCGCAAGCAGACCACGCTCCAGGAGGTCAAGAAGCGCGGCTACGACGGCGCCGTCGACAAGACCGACGCCGCGATGATCTCCGACATGCAGCGCAACATCAAGAAAGACTTCGTCGCCGCGCTCGGCGCCGAGGGCACCACCGCCGCGACCGGCAAGAGCCTCGTGGCCACCGCCGCGAACGCCTGGGCCGCCCTGTCCAACCTCACCGAGGAGTACGGCTTCGGCAGCGGCGAGACCGTCTACTTCGCCAACCCGGTCGACTTCGCCAAGCAGATCGGCGAGTCCGAGGTCTTCAGCGCCTTCGGCATCTCCTACATCGAGAACTGGGCGGGCCTGGGCACGCTCGTGTCCACCGGCTCCGTCGCCGCGGGCACGATCTACGCCACCGTCAAGGACAACATCAAGGTCTACGTCGCACCGACCGACGGCGACGACCTGTTCGGCTTCTACTCCGACGAGAGCGGCTACATCGCCGTGTCCCACTCGCCCGAGCTCAAGAGCCTGACCTACGACACCGTGGCCTACGTCGGCCTCGTGTTCTTCGCCGAGTACATCGACTTCGTGGTCAAGGGCACCATCGCCCCGACCGCCTAGGCAACCCTAAGGAGCATCCATGATCGCTTTGGTCACCTACCCGTACCGTGACCGCGAGACCCTCGCGGTGCATCTCGTGGGGGAGGAGGTCGAGCTGACCGACGAGCGCTTCGCGGAGCTGTCCGCCGGCGGCCATGTCGACCTCCCGCCCGCCGAGACGGAGGCCGCCGAGGAGCCCGTCGAGGGCGAGGCGGACGAGGGCAAGGACGTCGTGGACAACGAGCCCGAGCCGCCCGCGCACGAGAAGCCTTCACCCGAGATGACCGTGCAGCAGCTGCGCGATGCCATCGAGACCGCCAACGGCTTCGCCCCGCGAAAGGCGACCAAGGCGGAGCTCATCGCCATCCTGGAGACGCTCTAGTGGGCGCCTTCGCCACAGTTGCCGACTACGAGGCGCGCTGCGGTGCCGCCGAGGACGAGGCCAGGGTTGCCGCGCTGCTCGAGGATGCCTCGGCGTACCTGCGCGGGGCATATCGGCGCCGTATGGGTGTCCAGTACCTCGCCGGCTCGAACCCCACGTTCGATGAGAACGTGAAGTCCGTCTGCGTGGCCATGGTCGCCCGGGCGGTCAACGCGCCCGGCGCCATGGCTGGCATCACCCAGCAGTCGCAGACGACCGGCCCGTACTCGTCGAGCGTCACGTTCGCCAACCCGACCGGAGACCTCTACCTGGGGCGCTCCGACCTCAAGCGGCTCGGCCTGGCCGGGTGCCGCGTGCGCAGTATCCAGCCCATGACCGCCGCTGACCGCTGGGAGGAGGCGTGATGCCGATGGCGGGGATACCGACCGAGACGGTCGCGATCATCGTCCCGATGGCTGGCGATGACCATGTTTAGCCTCATCCCCACGGAGCCGGTCACCGTCATCCGCCCGAGCATCGAGCGCGACGACCTCGGCGAGCCCGTCGAGGTGGGGGCCGAGCGCGAGGAGGTGCGCTGCGTCGTGTGCCCGGGGGCGACCTCTGACATGGACGCGACGCGCCCGGAGGGGGTCACCGTGGCCTTCACGCTCCACGTCCCCAAGACTTACGCCGGGAGCCTGCGCGGCTGCTCGGTCGAGGTGCGCGGCGAGACCTACGACGTGGTGGGCGATCCGCAGCGCACGACCGAGGCGGCGACGCCCGGCCCCTTCAACATGGCTGTGGAGGTGACCCGCGCAGATGGCTAGCGTCAAGTTCGGAAAGTTCAAGGCCAACAGGGCAGGCTACAGCGCCGTCAAGAACTCAAGTGCCGTCCAGGGCATGCTCCGCGGCAAGGCCGAGCGCGTGCGCTCCCAGGCCGTAAGCATGGCCGGGGGCAACGGCGAGGTCCGCGGCCCCGCGAGAAACCACCCAAAGGACATCATCGCCTACCCGGGGTCCGAGTACCGCAAGCCGCCGTTCGTGATGAAGCCCGTCGTACTCCCGAAGAAGGGCGACCACGCGTACATCGTGGCCACGGGTACGAACCACGGGCGCTACAGCGAGGCCAAGCACAAGGCTCTCTCGAAGGCGCTCGGCGCGGCGAGGGGGTAGCGCATGGACATCGAGGCAGTGGTGGCCAGAAGGCTCTCCGAGGCGGCCGGCGTGCCCGGCCGCGTTGAGGCCACCGGGGACGCGCCCGAGAGTTTCATCAGCGTCGAGCGGCTGGGCGGGGGAGGCTCCATGTTCGAGCCCGTCCAGCTCGCCGTCGACTGCTGGGCAGGAAAGAAGCAGCGCAAGGCGGCGCAGGCGCTCTCCGAGAGGGTGGGCGCCGCCGTCTACGACCTCGACGAGGAGCCGAACGTGTTCCACCCCGAGGTCACCAACACCTACCGGCAGAACGACCCGGACACGGGCCGCTCTCGCTACATCGTGCAGATCCAGCTGTGGGTCTGCGAGTAGACAAGAAAGGGGCCTGCGAATGGCAGAAACCAACACCAACAACCAGGCGAACGTCAGCTCCGCAAAGGGCGTGAAGGGCGGCTACATCTTCTCCGCGCCCGTGGGCACGGACCTGCCGACCGACATCGAGACCAAGCTCAACCCCGCGTTCAAGTGCCTCGGCTTCATCTCCGAGGACGGCTACGTGGAGACGGTCGACGAGGACTCCGACGACATCCCGGACATGAACGGCGACGTCATGGACTCCACCAACTCCAACCGAGTCGAGTCCGCCCAGCTCACGCTCGCTGAGATCAAGGCCGAGACCCTGAAGCGCCAGTACGGCGAGGACAACGTGACCGACGCGGGCGGCCTCATCACCGTCAAGCACAACTCCGACTCCCACCCGACCTTCGCGTACGTGCTCGAGCTGGTGCTCAAGAACGGCCGACGCTGGCGCAAGGTCGTGCCGAAGGGCAAGTCCTCCGAGCTAGACGACCTCACCATCGCGAGCTCCGATCTGTGCCAGCGCGCGCTGACGATGAAGTACCTGACCGACGAGCAGGGCAACACCTGCTACGACTACTACGAGTCCACGGAGACCACCAAGGCCGCCTAGGGCCGTTGACGGGCGGGCGCGCCACGCCCGCCCATTTGCCGACGAAGAGACAAGGAGCGGCGAATGCCGACTAAGAAGAAGCACGACACCGTCAAGTTCGATTTCCGCGGGCTGACGTTCGAGGTGGACAAGACGGCGTTCGCGTCGCTTAAGATCCAGACGGCCCTCAACCTCGGTGAGCGCGATCCCAGGGCCGCGAACGAGGCAATGGACATCGTCTGCTGCGGCCACCTGGTCGACTACATCGGGCGCATCCCCGACGCCGATGGCAACGCCCCCGACGAGCTGGGGTGCTCCGCCGAGGACTGGGCGGCCTTCACCTCAGCGATGGCGGAGGCCATCTCGGCAAAAAACTGACCGGCTTCGCCCGCGACTGGCTCTGTCACCGAGAGGACACGGTGGCTGACTTCAGGCAGTTCTACGGCATCGACCTCCCCCTGGAGGCCGGGGACGAGGACTGCACCCGCTGGGCGATGCTGTGGCACGCGCTGCCGCGCGAGTCGAGGACGGCGAGGCGGCAGAGCCCGGCGCTCGAGTGGAGCGAGGGCGAGTACATGCTCAACCAGGCGGTCTACTACCTCAGGCTCCTGGCGTGGAGGCAGTGCACCAAGGACGGCCAGAAGGGGCGGCGCGCCCCTCAGCCGCCGAAGACCCCGGGCGAGAGGGCGGACGCCGAGCGGCGTCGCGCCAACGCGGAGCGCTCGCGCGACGAGATAGACAGGATTCTCGGCATCCCGGAAGGGGGTGTGTAGATGGCAGTTAACGTCGGCTCGGCGTCCGTGACGATCATGCCCACCATGTCGGGCTTCGCTGCGAAGATGGACAGGGAGCTGGGCGGCGCGGGCAAGTCTGGCGGCGCGGCCTTCTCCAAGGAGTTCGGCGGCGCAGCGCAGCCTGGCGGTGGGTTCCTCGGGAAGTTCAGGAGCGCGGGCACGCAGGCGGGCTCTTCCATGGGCGAGTCCGTGGGCAAGGGCATCTCCGCCAAGGGAGCGGCCATCGCGGGCGCGCTCGGCGGCCTCGCCTCAGCTATCGGCTCGAAGCTCATCGGCGCGGTGCAGGGTCTCATGGGAGAGATCGCCGACGCATCGGACTCCGCGCAGAAGTTCGCGAGCACGCTGAGCTTCGCGGACCTCGACGACTCGACCATCAGGCAGCTCACGGCCTCGACGCAGGCCTACGCGGACGAGACGGTCTACGACCTCTCCGACATCCGCAACACGACGGCGCAGCTCGCCGCGAACGGCGTGGACAACTACGCCCAGCTCGCCGAGGCGGCGGGCAACCTCAACGCCGTGGCCGGAGGCAACGCCGACACGTTCAAATCCGTGGGCATGGTCATGACCCAGACTGCGGGCGCGGGCAAGCTCACAACCGAGAACTGGAACCAGCTCTCCGACGCCATCCCGGGAGCCTCCGGCAAGCTGCAGGAGGCCCTGAGGGCGAACGGCGCGTACACGGGCAACTTCCGCGAAGCCATGGAGAAGGGCGAGATCTCCGCCGAGGAGTTCAACCGCGCCATCATGGACCTCGGCATGACCGACGCGGCCAAGGAGGCGGCGACCTCCACCGCCACCATCGAGGGCGCCATGGGCAACCTCGAGGCGGCTGGCGTCAAGGCGGGCATGGTCCTGCTCGACGCCCTCAAGCCGCTCATCACGGGCGGCATCAACGGCGCGACCGACGCCATCACCGCCGTCACGGACGGCGTGTCGGCCTTTATCGACTCGTGCGCGCAGAACGGCGCGGCCCAGACCCTATCGGACACCATCGGGCAGCTGGGCACCGCCGCGGGCAACGTGGGCGGGGCGCTCGGCGGCCTCGCGCTGTCCCTGCTCGGCGTGGAGCCGTCCGGGGACGCCGCGAAAGACGCGGCGGACGGCCTGAAGAATGCGCTTGACGCCGCGAAGCCGGTCGTCAAGGGCGTCTCGGACGCCACCGGGTGGCTTAAGGACCACGCTAGCGAGGCCACGCCCTACGTGAAGGGCCTCGCCGTCGCGTTCGCGGCCTTCCGCATGGCCAAGGGCGTCGCGGGCTTCGTCTCCGCCTTCTCGGCGGCCGTGGGCGGCATGGCCGTCGCCTCTCCCGCGGCGGCGGCAGG